>OHHU01000079.1_pt1 | contig 62107 bp, 67 predicted proteins | sample 1568151 | NCBI WGS metagenome assembly OHHU01 (sample SAMEA3879572, study PRJEB24766) | human gut metagenome | biome: human-associated habitat; feature: feces | place: USA | collected 1985/1987 | reverse complement strand
ACTATCACCAGCATAATACACATTAAAAAAATCAGAATCTTTTGCTCCTTCCTCCTCTATATTTCTTAATTTTGTCGGAACAAAATGAAGTATCAACCTTCCGCACACTCAATCTCAAAATGACACTGCGGAACCTAAATTATCGTATTATGATTAACAGATTCGTCTTGAACGAAGTATCCTACTTCGGACCGGGTGCCCGCGAAGTGCTCCCACAGGAAATTAAACGTCTCGGCTTGAAAAAAGCTTTTGTATCCACCGACAAAGATTTGATTAAATTTGGAGTAGCCGACAAGGTTCTGTCCGTACTGGATAAGGCAGGTATACCCTATGTTGTATTCAGCGATATTAAACCAAATCCTACGGTTAGTAATGTAAATGCAGGTGTGAAAGCGTTTGCAGAATCCGGTGCCGATTTTATTCTTGCTATTGGCGGCGGTTCTTCTATCGATACATCAAAAGCTATCGGCATTATCACTAATAATCCGGAATTCAGTGATGTGGTTTCTCTGGAAGGAGTGGCGCCGACTCAGAAGAAGTCCGTGCCTATCATTGCTCTGCCTACTACAGCGGGAACGGCTGCCGAGGTAACCATTAACTACGTGATTACCGACGAAGTGAATGAAAAGAAGATGGTATGCGTAGATCCGAATGATATTCCTGCCATCGCCATTGTAGATGCCGAACTGATGTACACTCTGCCTAAAGGGCTGACTGCTTCTACGGGATTGGATGCATTGACACATGCTATTGAAGGTCTGATTACTAAGGGAGCTTGGGAAATGAGCGATATGTTTGAAATTAAAGCTATCGAAATGATTACCCGTTATCTGGAAACGGCTGTGTTTGAGCCGACGAATGCAGAGGCGCGTAATGGTATGGCGGTAGCGCAATATATTGCAGGTATGGCTTTCTCTAATGTAGGTTTGGGCGTTGTTCACGGCATGGCACATCCGTTGGGTGCTATTTTCGATATACCTCATGGTGTGGCTAATGCGTTGTTGCTGCCTATCATTATGGAGTTCAATGCTCCTGCTGCGCTTGATAAGTATGTGGAAATTGCTAAGGCGATGACAGTATATAAAGAAGGAATGAGCCAGGAAGAGGCTGCACGTGCTGCCGTAGATGCGGTGAGAGCACTGTCAGTAAGAGTAGGTATTCCGCAACACCTTTCTGAATTGGGCATTAAGGAGAGCGACCTCGACAAGCTGGCTACTGCCGCTATTGCCGATGTTTGTACACCGGGTAATCCTCGCGAGGTGACGAAGGAGATTATATTGGATTTGTATAAGAAAGCACTATAAGAATCAAACCACCGGGAACAGAAGCGTAAACGTACTCCCTTCTCCTGTTTTTGACTGCACGGTAATACTTCCGTGATGCTGGTGCATAATTTGCCGGGAGATGGTCAGTCCGATGCCTGAACCTGTTGGTTTTGTGGTAAAGAAAGGGATGAAGATTCGTTCCAGGACTTCCGGCTCGATGCCGGTTCCATTATCAGTAACACGCAGGAAAAGATGATTTCCTGGAGTGATGCCCGCGGAAAGAGTGATTTGTGTCGCTTCGTTTTCGCGGGCATTCCGTATCAGGTTGATAAGAACTTGTTCTATCTGTTCCTTGTCCGCAATGACACGTAACGCAACGGCAGGTACGGAGAGATGCAAGTCGTTCGCTTCATTCTGCATCAGCCGGAGCACTCCTTCCAGCAATTCCTCTGCGTTGCAGAGTTTCAGTATAGGTTGGGGGAGATGCGATACTTCCCGATAACTATTCATGAAACGCACCAGCCCGTTTCCTCGTCGCCCGATGGTTTGCAACATCTGCTTCATCTCTGTTTTGGTTTCTTCATCCCCCTCCAGACTATCGGCATATTTGGTAAGAAGTTCCGTCAGTGATATGATAGGAGTGATGGAATTCATAATTTCATGCGTCAGTACGCGGATTAGCTTCTGCCATGCTTCTGTTTCGCGGCTATCCAGTGCAGAATGGATATTTTTCATTCCCGCAATCAAAAGCTTCCTGCCCTGAATGATGAATTCCATGCCAGAAAGGGCAAGCTGCACAGTCTCTTCCTCTTCTTTGATTTGCCAGACGGAAAGATCGCCCGCTTTCAATGTGCGCAGTTTTTCCGGCAGATTCGGATGAAACTCTGTCAAGTCATCCACCGTTCGCGGATGTTCCATGTGTATCAGACGCTTTGCCGCTTCGTTAATCCATTCCATCTGCCCGTCAGGAGCATAAACGAGGACTGCCATATCTATATGATTGGCCAGAGCCTGGAAGTATTGCAACTGGCTTTCTTTCTTTTGCAGATTACTGCGATAGTGTTCAAGGGCATCCTGCATCTCGGTCAATAACTCTTCGGGGAGAGTTTGCGGAGCGTTAGGATGGGCGGCAGGAGAAGATAGGAATTCAGAGTATCGCACTGACCAAATGAATTGAGCCATCGCACGTGCAGAATGTAATATATACCGATAGATAGCGTAAGCCACAAACGCTGTGAGGCAGAGTGCTACACACAGGCTGATATAAAACCCGTGCACGGCTAGCCATGCCGAACACAAACAGCATGCCAGCAATCCGACCGTAAGCCAGAGAGGCGTCTTCGCCCAAGCTTGTTTCTTCATAATCCGAACTTTTCAATCCTTCTATATAGTGATGTCCTCGTTATCCCCAGCATTTCCGCAGCCAACGTGATGTTTCCTCCGCATATCCGCAGCACCTCATTGATAGTTTCCCGTTCCATTCGTTCCAGATTATATTTCTCTTTTTCGGGAATGGCATTGGAAGATTGAGGCGAACGTAGCATGAAATCATCTGCTGTCAGCATTGTTCCGGTAGAAAGGATAACGGCACGTTCGATGGCGTGTTCCAATTCGCGTACATTTCCCGGCCAGCGGTAAAGCTGTAGCATTTTACGGGCTTCTTTGGAGATGCCCCGGAGTTCTTTCTTATATTTCTTCCGATAGCGTTGCAGGAAAAAGTCGGCCAACAGGAACAGGTCGTTTCCCCGTTCCCTCAAAGGAGGGATGCGAATTTCGATCGTATTGATGCGGTAAAGTAAATCCTGGCGGAACTGTCCGTTATCAATGGCAGCATATAAATCTGTATTCGTGGCGCAAATCAGTCTTACATCCACCGGATAAGAAGTGGTGGAACCCAACCGTGAACTCTTTCTCTGTTCAATGACCGAAAGCATTTTCGCCTGGAGCGGAAGACTCAGGTTTCCGATTTCATTCAAAAACAGCGTTCCACCCGAAGCTACTTCCACACGTCCCGGTTTATTTTTGCGGGCATCGGTGAATGCTCCCTTTTCATATCCGAACAACTCACTTTCAAACAATGTATCGGGGATACTGCCTAAATCAATAGGTACATATATCTCGTTTTTGCGGGGCGACTGCTCGTACACATACCGGGCCATCAGGTCTTTACCCGTTCCGTTTTCGCCTAATAATAACAGGTTCGCATTCGTATCGGAGAACTTCTTTATCGTTTGGAAGATGGCTTGCATTGCTGCCGATTCACCAATCACGCATGTCGGTTCGGCGGGAAGGGAGAGGGCTTCCGTTTGTTCTTTCAGGGCCTCTTTCTGTTGCTTCAAAGTTTCTACTTCCGTCCGGCTGAAACTGAGTTGCAGGGCGGAAGATACGGTTGCTATCAACTTTTCGTTTTGCCAGGGTTTGGGAATGAAATCCGTGGCACCTTGCTTAATGGCTTGCACTGCCTTTTCCGTATCTGCATAGGCGGTGATGAAGATGACAACAGCTTTCTCGTCCAGTTTCAGTATCTCTTCCAGCCAGTGGAATCCTTCTTTTCCACTGACGGCATCGCGGCGGAAATTCATGTCAAGCAGTATGACGTTGAAATGGGTACGAGAGATGAGCGGCAGCAATTCACGCGGGTCAGTCGTCATGGTGATACTTTCCACCAAAGGACGCAGCTGCATTTTCAAGGTGAAGAGAATGTCTTCATTATCGTCTACAATCAGTATCTTTCCTCGTTTCATCATACTTGAAGTTAAGTTTAAAATGTGCGGATACAGGGTTCTTTACCTATATGGACATGACAGGCTCCGGGGCATTTCCGGACATGTGCAAAGATAGATAAAGTTTTTGAAAAGGGAGTGTACGAAAGCGTGCATTTGGTGTACGATATCGTGCAATTTTGTGGAGATGATTTTTCAATAAAGTATTGTATAGTAATTGCTTAACCATTTGGTATAGTTATTGCCTTATGTTTATAAGTAAACGAATGCGCAAAAAGTATGCTATACAAAGAACTGGTTTCCATTACATTATTTTTTTCTCTTATTGCTTGCAGTTCCAAGAGTCCGGGTATGAGCAAAGATGAAATAACCCAAGCTTTGGATGAGCAGGCCATAGAGCATGCAGCCGCCGTAAAAGCGGTTTCTGCTGATGTACCGAAATTTACAGAAGATTATACACCTCCTGCCGGAATTAAGTATCAGGCTAAAATAGAAACAGCCGGAGTGAAGACCCTTAATGTGCAGGCTGCGCTGAAGAATGTGCGTCCTATGAAAATCAGCGAACTCGGTACATTTCAGATTCGTCGTACAGGAGTATTAGTGCCGATAGGTGGTAATCTGATTCCGGTGGAAGAGGGATACTTATTGAATAGTTACCAAGGGATTTATTTATTGGATAAGGGCTTTAAACTTATTAAGCAGTTATTCGAAAATGATGTTGACTTTCAGCGTAGTGGGAAAAGGTACTATTTTCAATTGCGTGTCGTGCTACGAAATGTCTATTATGATACAACTCGTAAGCAAATCCGAGGTACATATACAGTGCCTAATCATGAAAAAGACAAATATCGGACTTTTCTGGCTTTTCTTCCCTGGGATGTTTTAATGACTGCAACAGAACCTTGGGCTGAAAAAGATATAGCAGACAGTATTCCTCTGCAGGGTAATTTGAACTTTAGAACATTTTTTAAATTTACACCAGAGGGTTTTATACGTTCCATGCCTTATTCCGGTCGCTTCTACACGAATGCACTAAAGGGAGATACTTTGTGCTACTTTGATCCCACTCATTCACCGGATTATCCTCCTTCGAAAGGTGCCGGCTCTGTGCGAAACGGAGAACCACACCATATCTATGATTATCATGGCAAAACGCGTATACGTCTGGCCTATGATAATACACTTTACCAACTGGAAAATGCTTCCACACTGAAAGCAATTTATCGGTTGGACTTTGGCTCTTTTCTGCGTGCCGACGGGCAGAAAGTCACAGGTAGCCTTTCTAATAATATGGATGATTATTATTTCTTGCAGCAATGGTTGGAAACAGACCGTTATCTCTTTATCAAAATAACGAAAGGATATGACTCGCCTAACGCACGGAAAGCTAAATCTGTTTCTCTTTATTCGCTTATATATGATAAAACATCCGGGGACTTCTTTACACTTCCTCCCGAAGATAATAGTAAAAACCTTGATTTTCCGCATATTGCTGCCGATGGCGAACTAAATATACCGTTTTATCCGGATGGAGTAGTCGGAAATATTTCTTTTAGCTATCTCGATGGTATGAAAGCGAAAGAAAAATATCCGGATATTCTGAAAGGACAGGATATATCGGATAATGAATTGATATTGTTAACCGTAGAATAATAAAACAGAGAATAACGATGATAAAGCATTATGTGAAAGTTGCGCTTCGGCTGATAAAGCGGAGCTTCTTGTTTTCCTCCATCAATATGCTGGGTTTTGTATTTGGCATGGCAGCGGCGTTCCTCATCTATCTTTGGGTAGTGGACGAATTGACTTATGATGACTGCTTCCCCGAAGCAAATCGTATTTACCGGACTATTGAGGTGAAACGGGAGCCAAGCGGAGAGATAAAAGAATCTCCTTCGACGATACGTTCGCTTACTAAAGTCTTTCGTGAAGAGTTCCCACAAGTAGAAAATGCTACGGCTATCAAATATGGAGATTTGCATACGTTAGAAACGGAAAGTCATAAGAAAATCAGTGGAGAGGAAGCTTATGTTGATTCTTCATTCTTCCGGATATTTCCTTTTCCGGTGACGGAAGGAAATCCGGAACATATAGCGAACCATCCTGATAACATTATCTTATCAGAAACAATGGCACGGAAAATGTTTGGCAGTAGTCCGGCAGTGGGACAAAAACTGACTTATAGCGGATATGGGCGGGAGAATATTTATAATGTAGTTGCAGTGGTGAAAATACCTCCAAAGAGCCATATCCGTTTTGACATTGCTTATCCGATGGATTCTTATGGTAGGGGAATGGCCGGTTATAGTTGGGATCGCTTTCGTGAGAATATACACGTATATATCAAAATGAAGGCTGGTGACGGCGGAAAGATGTATGAGAAGGAGCTGAAAAGTATGAGCCGCGCACTCGGCAAGTTTGGGGAGAAACGAACCTTACTACGTTTTCAGTCTATCAGGGACATTCACCTGCATACTACTTTTTCTGATCCTTGCGTAAAGAATCATGGTAATGTGGCTACCATTTATCTGTTTACAGCGCTGGCCATATTGGTAATCTTTATGGGAGCTTTCAACTTTACAACACTTTCTACGGCACGGGCATCTATGCGCTATAAAGAAATAGGTGTACGCAAAATAACAGGTGCCAAGAGAAAAACGTTAATTTCACAATTTCTCTCGGAAAGTCTGGTGCAAGCATTCATATCTTTGGTATTGGCTTTAGCTCTGACGGAGTTGATGTTACCGCTATTCAATAAGTTTATGGATACGGAAATCTCCCTGCGGCTTAGTTGGGCTGTCTTTTTTTATATTTTGTTCGGTATAGTAGGAGTGGGGTGTCTGGCAGGAAGTTATCCGGCTTTTTATCTTTCTTCCATTAATCCTTTGCTTGCTTTTAAGGGTGGCCGGAAAACAGGAAGGAAAGGCGGACTTATCAAAGGGCTGGTATGTGTACAATTCGTTATAGCTCTTACACTGATGTTACTGACTGCAATTGTCTTTAAGCAACTCCATTATATGCAAAACAAGGATTTGGGACTTAATAGGGAAAATATCGTCTCTGTCTATACCAGTTTATGGTATAAGGTAGCCGGATTCAAGCAAGAACTGCTGAGAAACCCAAATGTGAAAAGTATATCTATGGGGGCACCTATCGGAAGTTTTATTGAAGGTAGTTCATCTGGAGATGGCAGTCTGGTACGCTGGACCAATATGGACGGACAAGAAGATTCGCTAAAGATGGTAACAGTGTTTGCAGATGGGGATTTCATTAAGACATTTGGTTTGGAGTTGATAAAAGGGAAATTGCTGGAGTCTGACTTTGATAAATATTGGGGGGATAGGAATCCCAACATTGTGATTAATGAGGCTGCCTGGAAAGGGATGAAGGTGGCTGATCCTATTGGTATGGAACTGCAAGTGAACTCTTGGAGTAAAGCGCGTATCGTCGGAGTGGTGAAGGATTTCAATTTCCAGTCTTTGCGCGAGAAGATAAAGCCGGCTTTTCTTTATTATTCTCCGGAAGCACTATCTTACCTGCATATTAAAATTGCTCCTGAGCATCGGCAGGAAACTTTGAAATTTATTCAGCAGAAATACGAGGAGATGGCCGTGCAGGATGATTTGTTCGTGAAAGATTTCAGCTATCAATTTTTCTCCGATGCATTAAATAAAAACTATGCTAAAGAACAACAACAAAGCCGGATGTTACTGTTCTTCACAGTGTTGGCTATTGTCATAGCTATGCTGGGAGTATTTGGCTTAGTGGCACTCTCCACTACCCAGCGGACAAAGGAAATCGGTATCCGCAAAGTGAATGGCGCTCATTCCGAGCGTATTGTACGAATGTTCTGTCGGGAATATCTTCGTTGGGTAGGCGTGGCTTTCGTGATTGCCTGTCCGTTAGGGTATTTCTTTATGCACCGTTGGTTAAGCGAATTTGCCTATCAGACTGCAATAAGTTGGTGGTTGTTCGTGTCGTCAGGAGCGGTCATTGCAGGCATCACCTTGCTTACCGTCTTTGGACAGACCTGGCGGAAAGCATCACAGAATCCGGTGGAATCATTGAGGTATGAGTAAGATTTATTTTGTATATAATAAAAAAATAATTTGAATATGATAAAGACTATTGGACTCAGTAAGATATTCCGTACAGAGAGCGTACAGACCATTGCTTTGAATGAAGTGAATCTGGAAATCACTCAGGGAGAATTTGTAGCCATTATGGGACCTTCGGGCTGCGGAAAGTCCACTCTGTTGAATATGATTGGTTTGCTCGATAATCCTACTTCCGGTGAACTCTGGTTTCTCAACCAGGAAGTTTCGTGTTACTCCGAGAATTCTCGTACGGACCTGCGCAATGGAAACCTCGGTTTTGTATTTCAGAGTTTCAATCTGATAGATGAACTCACGGTTTTTGAAAATGTAGAACTTCCGTTGCTCTATGCCGGAGTCTCTACCCGCGAACGCGTGAGGCGTGTTAATGAGGCTTTGGAACGTATGCAAATAGCCCACCGCACGGAGCATTATCCGCAACAACTTTCCGGTGGTCAGCAGCAGCGTGTTGCCATTGCCCGTGCCATTGTTACCAATCCCCGCATTATCCTTGCCGATGAACCTACGGGAAATCTGGACTCTACCAATGGTAGCGAAGTAATGAACCTTCTGAAAGAACTGAACCGGGATGGGGCGACAGTGGTCATGGTGACCCACTCCGAAGAGAATGCCCGGGAAGCAGGACGGATTATAAGAATGATGGACGGATATATTCTGACTGAAAGCAAAAAAGACAAATAAGACATGCATAACTATAAAAATGATAGGCTATTACGAAAAAATCATAGAATTATTTGATAGTCTCAACAGAATCCTATAGCTTTGGACACAGATATATAATCTTAATAGCAAAGCATACAGACATGAAAAAAATTATTGTAACACTTTTCTTATTGGCAAGTGTGTGGACAACACAAGCTCAAGGGACTTTCATAATAGAAGGACAAGTAAAGAACGTAGATGATGGAACTTTAGTCACCTTGTTCCGTTTAGATGGAAATGTGGGTAACAGTATCGGTGTTGATACGATTCGTAACGGACATTTTCGTTTTCAGGCAGAAACATTGGGAAATGAAACCGAAATAGTGGATATGATGGGAAGAAGTGACAAGTTTCCTTCCATGAGCTTAAGACTTTGGGTTCGTTCGGGAGATAATATACAGATAAGCGGTGAAAACACACTGATACGGACTTGGGATGTGAAAAGCACTGTTCCGGAACAAGTGGCTAATCAGGCCTTTATAAACGACTCACGCGAATTGTGGAATGAATATCAGCGCAATGCTTTATTGCAGCGTGCATACCGCCGGAAGTATGCAGGGAGTGCGGTGGACGAAGAAAGACAGGCGATACGTGCACAAGCTGACAGTTTGCAGAAGGTAGAGGATGAAATTAGTATCCGTATTGATGCCAACACTATAAAACGTATGAAGCAGATTCCGGTTGACGATATTTGGCTGGAGCACTTGAAAAGGCTGGCAATGTCGGCTAAGTATACTGAAAATTATCCTTATAAAGATGAAGTGATTGCTCTCTATGAAGGACTGACTGATGAAGAAAAACAAACCTCTTGGGCAATGGATACATATACATATCTCTTTCCTCCTCAAGTAGTGGAAGTGGGTGATGAAATGGCAGATGCGGATCTGTACGACCTGGAGGGAAATGTACATCATTTGTCTGATTTTAAAGGTAAGTATATTATGCTGGATTTTTGGAGCCGTGGTTGCGGGCCTTGTATTATGGCTTTGCCTGAGATGAAAGAAGTGGCTGAGATGTATAAAGATCGCTTGACGATAGTAAGTCTGAGCATTGATACCAAGAAAGGGTGGGAAGCAGCCTCTAAAGCCCATGAAATGACTTGGCAGAATCTGAGTGATTTGAAAGGAAGCAATGGATTATATGCTAAATACGGAGTACGCGGAATTCCAAATTATGTCCTTATTTCACCTGAAGGACGCATCGTAGAAAAATGGTTCGGATACGGGAAGCAGAGTCTGAAACGAAAACTTCGCCGCCTGCTAAATGCAAACGAATACGTGATGAGCTTAGGGGAAGAGAATGGGCATAAAGTGGTGAATTTCCCGACTGTAAAGAAAAGTAATAACGATATTCCTGAAATCCGCCAGGTAGTATTGACGGATACTGCTACGGTCCTGCGGATTCGTGCCTATTATATACCTAAATACTGGATACAAATAATGAAGAATATCCAGTTAGTAGCGGACAATGGAACCGTATGTCCTGTCCTTCGCTCGGAAGGTATCCCTTTAGGGGAGAAATTCTATATGCCCGAAAGTGGAGAAGCCGATTATACTCTTTATTTCGCTCCACTGCCTGAAGGAACACGTTCTTTCGATATGGTCGAACCGGGAGACTCGAATTCAGACCGTGTCGAAGGTATCTCTTTGACACTTGAATAAGATAGCAGAGGCTTTCTTATCCTAAAATCTTGCTATCTGCACTCTTTTTCGTACTTTTGTAGCTTTCAAAAAGAAAGTTTTATTTAAAGAAGTTCTCTGTATGAAATCAGACATTGAAATAGCCCGCAGCATAGAGCTGAAGAAGATTAAGCAGGTAGCCGAGAATGTAGGTATTCCACGTGAAGAAGTAGAAAACTACGGACGGTATATTGCTAAGATCCCTACACATCTGATTGATGAAGAAAAAGTGAAGAAAAGTAACCTGATTTTGGTAACTGCTATTACTGCTACCAAAGCAGGTATTGGTAAGACTACAGTTTCTATCGGTCTGGCATTGGGGTTGAATAAGATCGGCAAGAAGGCCATCGTTGCTTTGCGTGAACCTTCGTTAGGACCTTGTTTCGGCATGAAGGGTGGAGCGGCAGGTGGCGGTTATGCCCAGGTGCTCCCTATGGAAAAGATAAATCTGCACTTTACAGGAGATTTTCATGCCATCACTTCGGCTCACAATATGATATCTGCATTGCTCGACAATTATCTTTATCAGCATCAGGCGGACGGGTTCGGACTGAAAGAAATTATCTGGCAGCGCGTGCTCGATGTGAACGACCGTTCTTTGCGTAGCATTGTCACCGGTTTAGGTCCCAGTACGAACGGTATTACCGAAGAATCCGGCTTCGATATTACCCCTGCATCCGAAATTATGGCTATTCTTTGTCTGGCAAAGGACATAGACGACCTGAAACGACGGATTGAGAATATCATCCTTGGTTTCCGTTTTGATGGTTGCCCGTTCACCGTGAAGGAGTTAAGAGTAGCAGGAGCCATCACTGTCCTGCTGAAAGATGCTATCAATCCGAACTTAGTTCAGACAACCGAAGGATCGGCAGCTTTTGTTCATGGTGGTCCCTTCGCAAATATTGCTCATGGTTGTAACTCTATTCTTGCAACGAAAATGGCAATGACTTTCGGAGATTATGTTGTAACGGAAGCCGGTTTCGGTGCCGATCTTGGTGCGGAGAAATTTTATAATATCAAATGTCGCAAAAGTGGATTGCAACCTAAACTGACAGTGATTGTGGCTACTGCACAAGGTTTGAAGATGCATGGAGGTGTCAGTCTGGATCGTATTAAAGAACCCAATATGGAAGGACTGCAACAAGGTTTCGGCAATCTCGATAAACATATACGCAATCTGCGTTCATTCGGTCAGACGGTGCTGGTTGCCTTCAATCGTTTTGCCAGTGATACGGACGAGGAGGTAGAAGCAATCCGCCGGCATTGCGAAGAGAAGTTAGGTGTAGGGTTCGCTGTCAATAATGCCTTTGCAGAAGGAGGAGAGGGAGCTGTGGAGCTCGCTAATCTGGTAGTGGATACTATTGAGAAGAAACCTTCTGAACCCTTGAACTTCAGTTATAGTGAAAATGATAATGTAGAACAAAAGATAGAGAAGATAGCTTGCAATCTTTACGGTGCCAGTGTGGTGACTTACAGTATCCATTCACGCAAAATCATCAAATTGATAGAGAAGATGGGTATTGGTCATTATCCCGTTTGCATTGCCAAAACACAATATTCTTTCTCTGCCGATCCGAAAATATACGGTGCGGTGAACAACTTTGAATTTCATATCAAGGATATTGTAATCAATAACGGTGCGGAAATGATTGTTGCCATCGCCGGAGAAATTCTGCGTATGCCGGGGCTTCCCAAAGAGCCACAAGCTATGCACATTGACATTGTAGATGGAAATATAGAAGGATTGAGCTAACCATCGGAAAGTCTAAATATAGAAATAGGGGATGTCGGTATATTACTTGCATCCCCTTTCCATTTATTTCAAATCATTCAACATGGCTTTCGGGTCTTTGGCCAACTGTTTCCAGTCGTAGTTTCTCAATAGTCCCAGAAGTGTAGCAATCACGATAACAATACGTGCTGCCCAAAGAACAATGATAACAGCCAATGCAATAAGACCGAACTTCATGGCATAGATAATCATGCTATCATCATCACGGGTTTTACTTCCATCGCTCCATTTAGTTATGGTGGTGGTCACATATAAAGCGCCGGCAGCACCCACTAAAGCTCCTGCAATGCCGAATAATATCTTTTTGAGACCGGTAGCCATTTTGTCTTCACGGCGACGTTTAGTAATCATATATCCACGTGGACGGCAAGCGAAAATATAAAGCACGATCCAGATAAAGCACCAGATCGCTTCCCATCTTTCACGCCATACTCCGGCATCGGCACGATCTACCAGGTGCTTTTTATAAGTTTCCACATTATATGCTTTCAGTTCTTTTATTTCTTCAGTGGCATTTTCCAGATATTTTTCATAAAGACTGCGTGTTTCTTCAGAAATGGTATCTATGGCCAACTTTTGGTTATAAGTGTCAATGTAACTTTGTTGCCGGGTTATAGCTTCACTGAGTTCAGTCTGCACTTGCTCATCAGTCAGAGCCTGTCTCTTTGCTACATAATCCTGTTCGCTTCCGGCCTGATAGAAATAATAACATCCCATAATGGCTACACAGATGATGATCCACCATGCGAATGTCCAATGCCGCTGTTTGGACCATTCCAGCACTTCGCGCGTATCAGCCATTACCTCCATTAGTTCGGTATCCGACGGGTCATCAATGGCTGCTTCCGCTTGTGTCAGCAGATCTTCCATATCCCTTGTTTCCTGGGCTGTTCGAGGATAATAATCTTCATCCGGCTGTCCATGATATCCGGCTGTTTCCCATGCTTGGAACAATAGTTCTTCCGCTTTTTTGTTTCTTTCGTCTTCAGTATTTACATTGCTGTATGTGGTGTTCATACCACCCTGCATGTGTTTCTTGTTTGCTGAGCTCATAGTATTGCAGAATTAAATAGTTTGGGAATTGTTGTTTGCTTGTACCTGTCTCAACTGTTCACGCATTTCGGCGTCTTTTTTGTCCCGGTGACCTTTGTAAGCTCTAAACCCGAAGGTCAGTACATTCCATACACCTTTAAAAAGAGCGATAACAATTTTCAGCATAATCTTACCTGTAGCTACTCCAATGTTTTCTGACATAGTAATTAAAGTTTTAAAGTGAATAATAAATGTAGTTTCCAAAAATAGGGAAATGCAAGCAGGAGTATCCTTTCAATACAACAAAAATAGTGTCAATGCGTAAAAAGAAGAGGTCCGTAGCCTTTATCACAAAGGCTACGGACCATTTTACAATTTAACTATATATTTAATCATTCATATACATACATTTTTTCTCAAAAATGTATATACCTTGTCGGCCGGAAAAACTAAACCGGCTGACTCGTAAAAACAAATTTCTTAATATGCGAACAGCGGATATTTCTCCATTGTCTTATTCACGCGTGCGCGAACTTCGGCAATAACCGCTTCGTTTTCTACATTGGACAGAACCGTTTCAATCATTTCTGCAATTTCCAGCATCAGATCTTCTTTGGCGCCACGAGTAGTGATGGCAGGAGTACCCAAACGGATACCGGAAGTCTGGAATGCAGAACGGCTATCGAACGGAACCATATTCTTGTTTACAGTGATATCGGCAGATACCAATGCTTTTTCAGCAATTTTACCTGTGAGATCAAGATATTTGCTACGCAGGTCGACCAGCATAGAGTGATTATCCGTACCACCGGAAACGATTGTAAAGCCACGGTCGATTAATGCTTGTGCCAATACGGCCGCATTTTTCTTCACCTGGGCAGCATATTCTTTGAATTCGGGTTGCAGAATTTCACCGAATGCAACAGCCTTTGATGCAATGACGTGTTCCAACGGACCACCTTGGATACCCGGGAATACGGCTGAGTCGATCAACTGAGACATCATCTTGATTTCACCCTTCGGTGTTGTTTTGCCCCAAGGATTAGGGAAGTCTTTGCCAATCAGGATGATACCTCCGCGAGGACCACGCAAAGTCTTATGTGTGGTAGAAGTAACGATATGAGCATACTTCACAGGGTTTTCCAGCAATCCGGCTGCAATCAGTCCGGCAGGGTGAGCCATATCGATCATCAGGATAGCACCTACTTTGTCTGCGATTTCGCGCATACGCTTGTAGTCCCATTCGCGGGAATATGCTGAACCACCACCGATGATCATCTTTGGTTTTTCGCGCAAAGCAACTTCTTCCATCTGGTCATAGTCTACACGACCGGTTTCCTTATTCAGATTATATTCACAGGGAGTATAGATGATACCGGAAGTATTTACTAAAGAACCGTGTGAGAGGTGACCACCGTGAGCCAGATTCAATCCCATGAATTTGTCACCCGGATTCAATACAGCAAGGAATACAGCTGCATTAGCCTGTGCGCCTGAGTGGGGTTGCACGTTAGCCCATTCTGCACCAAAGATTTCCTTTATGCGGTCGATAGCAATTTGTTCGCTCTGGTCTACTACTTCGCAACCTCCGTAGTAACGTTTGCCGGGATAACCTTCTGCATACTTGTTAGTGAGACAGGAGCCCATTGCCTCCATTACTTGGTCACTTACAAAATTCTCTGATGCAATCAGTTCAATACCTTTGAGCTGACGTTGATGTTCTTTTTCGATGATATCGAAAATTAAATCGTCTCTTTTCATTTTGCTTACTTAGATAAGTTTGATAAATCTGTGTTCTCTTATTAAGCGCACAAATTTACGGTAAAAAAATGAATAAACTGTCAGAAAAGACAGAAATTTACTTTCTAAAAGAATACTCCAAAGGAAAAGCTGAGAACATTGTCTCGCCGGTGGAAACGTATTTCGTCGGCGGGTGGATCACCTTCGGCGACGCCGTCATCATAAGTCACTTTGCGGGATATATTATGTACTCCTATGTCATAGCGGAAATCGAAGAAAATGCGGGAGATAGTAACGGCTACTCCAAGGGTGAAGCTGAGGTTCAGCGGACGCAGCCTTTCTTTGATTCCCTGTTGGTCGAAATTCTCAAAAGTAACTTCGCTCTTTTTATTCCAGATATAACGAAATTTAGGACCTCCGAATACAGCCAGACTGTAGGGACCCTCCTTAATAACATTATATCCGTAGATCACAGGAATGTCTACACTGTGGATTTCAGAAGTTATAGATGCCATTTCCAAAGGAGCATCCTCTGCGGCAGGTTTTTCGAAAGTAATATTGCAGCGGTTGATATTGTAGGATATTTCCGGTTGCAGGAAATGACGTTCAAAGTTGATACGCATAAAGACAGAGCCGAAATAGCCTATCTTGTAGTTATTCTGCACCTCATCTATGGTGATTCCGTTTAATGTAAGATTAGATACAAGGAAGAGGGAAGAGGTGAACCCACCTTTAATACCGAAGTTCACCGGACGGTCATGGTGATGTTTCTTCAGTGGTTCTTCAACCGCTGTACCGGGCACAAGATGAGATTGCCCCCACGTTGTAGCGGGGAAAAACAAAAGGCACAGGATAAATATTTTCAAAACTTTGTTCATCACTTATCACTAACCGTTAATCACTATCTTTTCTTCTCAACAGACCAGCCAAATTTACCGATCTTTTCACCCAATTCATAGTATCCTCCATGTACGTAAACCAGTGGATTAGCTTCCGCCAGCTCCAGTTTTCCGGTTTCCGGGTTTAGGTTCCGGTCGTCGGCACGCACGTTTACCACATCGGCAATAAACATATCATGCGAGCCAAGTGACATGATTTCCTTTACACGGCATTCTATACACAAAGGGGATTCTTCAATAAGAGGGGCATTGACCACAGTGCTTTTTCCCGGTGTCAGATGCATTTCTTCAAACTTATTGTAGTCTTTCCCGGAACGTACGCCACACCAATCCGTTGCACGCGCCATATCTTTGGTAGTGAGATTGATGACAAACTCCATATTCCGTTTCAGGATTTCGTAGGAGTGGCGTTCGGGACGTACTGAAATATAGCACATGGGCGGGTTCGTACAAATCGTTCCCGTCCATGCAATTGTTAATATGTTATATTCTTCCGGAGTGCTTCCGCAGCTTACCAATACGGCAGGAAGCGGGTAAACCATTGTTCCGGGCTTCCAGTCTTGTTTCATGACTAAAAAGTTACGGATTACATAAGTTACGAGCTACAAGCTACCAGCTACGAGTGCCTTTCGGATGGGAACTGCAAACTATAAAGCGAGCATTGCGCAGCACTTGTAGCTTGTAGCTCCTTTTGTAGCTCGTAGCTCTTATATTATTTCAATATCGCTTCTGTTTTGTTCTTTCTCGCAATAATGGCATCGGATCACACAATTCTCCTTATCCACTACATGGAATAACGTCGCCATGGGCTCGTTGTTCGTAATACATTTGGGGTTAGCACACTTTACAATGCCGCGAAGTTCTTCAGGAAGGCTAACTTCACGTTTTTCCACCACTTCATAATCCCGGATAATATTCAGCTTCACATTAGGTGCTACCACGGCGATACGATTAATTTCGTCATCGCAGAAAAATTTATCCGCAATTTTAATAATGCCTTTAGTACCCAGCTTTCCGCTTTTGAGATTAAAGCCAATGGTGATATTGTTATTCATGTGTTCAAGTCCCAGCAAAGAGACTACAGTGAACAGATTTTCAGAGGGGATATGGTCGATAACTGTACCGTTTTCTAATGCGGCAACCTGTAATTCTTGTTTTTTTTCGCTCATAGTTTTCTGATGTAACTTCAATTGTAAACTTGTCAAATCATTCTTTCACATCATCCAGTGTGATGCCTAATACGTCGCAGAGAATAGCCTCACGGGCATACAGACCATTTTGTGCCTGCTGGAAGTAGTAAGCTTTCGGATTATCGTCTACGTCATAAGCGATTTCATTGACGCGGGGCAGGGGATGCAGAATGCACAAATTGGGACGGGTATGTTCCAGCATCTTGTTGCGCAGAATGTAAACGTTCTTCACCCGTTCGTACTCCATGAGGTCAGTGAAGCGTTCACGCTGCACACGAGTCATGTAGAGGATGTCGGCATCTGCTATGGTTTCTTCTGTAAAGTCCGTATGTTCCACGTATTTGATGCCATGATCGCGGCAGTAAATTTTGTATTCTTCGGGCATTCTCAATTCATCAGGAGCTATGAAGTGGAAAGTCGGGTTGAAGTGGCGCATTGCCATCAGCAGTGAGTGTACGGTGCGGCCATATTTGAGGTCACCAACGAGGAAAATATTCAGGTTCTCCAGTGTACCCTGGGTCTTGTAGATGGAGTAAAGGTCGAGCATCGTTTGTGAAGGATGCTGGTTGGCTCCGTCTCCGGCATTGACGATAGGCACTGTGGTTACTTCGCTGGCATAGCGGGCGGCTCCTTCCAGATGATGCCGCATCACGATGATATCGGCGTAGTTGCTCACCATTTTGATGGTATCTTTCAGGGTTTCGCCTTTCGAAGAACTCGTTGCTTTGGGGTCACTAAACCCGATTACACGGGCTCCCAAGCGGTTGGCTGCTGTCTCAAAACTGAGTCTTGTGCGGGTAGACGGCTCGAAAAAGAGGGTAGCAACCACTTTCCCTTCCAGCAGCCTACGGTTGGGACGGGCTTCAAACTGCTTCGCCATCTCGATCATGTAGAGGATTTTTTCCTTGCTATGCTCGGCAATGGTGACTAAACTTCTGTTTTCCATATCGTTCGTTATTTTATTTCTTTTCGAGAGTTCAAAGGTACGGAAAAGATGCGGAGTACGGAAGAAAGACGGGAGAAAATTTAGAAGTTTTTTCGTCTCCATAGCCGGTGATCTTCAGTTTATGGGACAAAGAGTTTTGCCCTATGAGCTGAAAAAAAACATTTCGTGGGACGAAAAAACAATCTCACGAGATGAAGTTTCTTATGCGGTGAGATGAATGTCGGAATTTGTTTGGATCATTACCAGCAGCAGCTTTTCTTTTATTTCTGCTGTTGTTGTTATATAAAGAATATATAAGAAAGAAAAGTGTATTGTTTGCTCCGGTTAAAGTGTTGAATAATAAAAGTCTAGCCTTTAAAACTCCACTTTGTTTCTAAGTAAAAAAAACGTTTTTCTGCAAAAAACACCTCCAAAATGATCTGTTTTCTGCTCTTTTGGGTGACCAAAGTGCCATGTTTCATCACCCCAAACGCCACACTTTATCATCGGAAATGCCACACTTTGTGCCTGCTGAAGTGTGGCGTTTTACCCATTAAGATGTGGCATTTCCGATGATAAAGTGTGGCGTTTTAAGAGTTTTCTATAGAATTTATAAGGGTGTTCCAATATAATTCCGTACCTTTGCCTTGTTATTTTTACAGGTAATCTATTTTATTGATTTAGTGAATTTACAGTAATAAACATGATAAAGAACATCATAAAAATCCTTTGGATATTCTTAGCCGTCATAGTATTGGCTTGCGTCACTGTTTTCTTCTCCATTGCAAAAGGTTGGATAGGCTATATGCCTCCTGTCGAAGATCTGGAAAACCCCAATTATAAGTTTGCTACACAAATTTTCTCAGAAGACGGAAAGGTGCTCGGAACTTATTCATTTAGTAAAGAGAATCGTGTGTATGTAGGCTATAATGATCTGTCTCCCAATATTATCAATGCTTTGATTGCAACGGAAGATGTGCGTTTTGCCAAACACTCCGGAATTGATGCCATCGCATTGTTTCGCGCTATCGTGAAGCGTGGTTTGCTATTCCAGACGAATGCAGGTGGAGGTAGTACGATTACACAACAATTATCCAAACAGCTTTATTCACCCAGTGCGGATAATGTAATGGAACGTTTGTTTCAGAAACCTATCGAGTGGGTGATTGCCGTGAAACTGGAACGTTATTACACTAAAGAAGAGATACTTACCATGTATCTTAATAAATTTGATTTCTTGAACAATGCAGTAGGTATTAAAACTGCCGCCAATACTTATTTCGGTTGCGATCCAAATGATTTAAAGATAGAAGAAGCCGCTATGCTTGTAGGAATGTGCAAGAATCCATCTTATTTTAATCCAGTACGATATAATGAACGTTCACGCGGGCGTCGTAACGTGGTGCTTGATCAGATGCGTAAAGCCGGATATATCACAGCGGAAGAATGTGACTCTTTGCAGGCTCTTCCGCTTGTTCTGAAATATACTCGCGTTGACCATAATGAAGGAATGGCAACTTATTTCCGCGAATATCTGCGTGGTGTATTGAATGCAAAGAAACCTGTAAAGGGAGATTATCGTGGTTGGCAGATGCAAAAATTCTATGAAGATTCTCTTGACTGGGAAAATAATCCTTTATTTGGTTGGTGTGAAAAGAACACTAAGAAAGATGGGTCTAAATATAATCTTTATACAGACGGTCTGAAAATTTATACCACTATTGACTCCCGTATGCAGCAATATGCAGAGGAGGCAGTAGAAGAGCACCTGAAAGAATTGCAAGGCTATTTCTTCAAAGAAAAGAAAGGACGTAAAAAAGCGCCTTACAGTAACAGAATTACACAGGAACAGGTAGATGAAATTCTTACCCGCACCATGAAACAGTCCGACCGTTATCGTATCATGAAGAAAGCCGGGGCATCGGATGCCCAAATAGAAAAAGCTTTCAATACACCTGAAGAAATGTCGGTATTTACCTGGAATGGTGAAAAGGATACAATCATGACACCTATGGATTCTATCCGCTATTACAAACACTTCCTCCGTGCAGGTTTTATGTCTATGAATCCGCATAATGGGCATGTGAAAGCATATGTTGGAGGGCCTAATCATCATTATTTTAAATATGATATGGCAATGGTAGGTCGCCGTCAGGTAGGTTCTACTATCAAACCTTATGTCTACACATTGGCTATGGAGAGTGGTTATTCTCCTTGTGATGAAGCGCGTCATGTGGAATATACTTTAATTGATGAAAACGGCAAACCGTGGACGCCCCGTAATGCCAATACTAAACGTTATGGAGAAATGGTGACTGTTAAGTGGGGATTGGCTAACTCTGATAACTGGATCACAGCGTATCTGATGAGTAAGCTCAATCCATATTCTCTGAAGCGTTTGATTGAAAGCTTTGGTGTGCGTAATCGTGAAATTGTGCCGTCAGTATCTTTGTGTCTTGGCCCTTGTGAAATTTCGGTAGGAGAAATGGTCAGTGCTTATACGGCATTTCCCAATAAAGGTATCCGCGTAGCTCCACTGTTTGTAACTCGCATTGAAGATAATGACGGAAATGTATTAGCTACGTTCTCTCCGGAAATGGAAGAAGTTATCAGTGTTTCCAGTGCTTATAAGATGTTGGTTATGCTTCGTGCCGTTATTAATGAGGGAACAGGTGGACGTGTTCGTCGTTTAGGTGTGAAAGCTGATATGGGTGGTAAGACCGGAACAACTAACTATAATGCAGATGGTTGGTTTATGGGCTTTACTCCTTCACTGGTATCCGGATGTTGGGTTGGTGGAGAAGAGCGCGATATTCATTTCGATACTATGCTGCATGGGCAAGGTGCTTCTATGGCATTGCCTATCTGGTCTAAATATATGGTAAAAGTACTTGGAGACAAGACACTGGGATATGATGAAAATGAGACATTCCAACTTCCGGAAGGTTTCGATCCTTGTAAGGATAATGGGGACGTTAATTTTGAATCGGTATCAGAAACTGGTTTGGATGATTTCTTTGATTAAAGTTCAAGTATCGGTCTAAATTCTTGATTTCGAAAGTGGTTTATACAATCAGCATCGGTAGTAACGAGCAACAGAAAGAGAATCTTTCGTTGGCGCGGAAGCGGTTGAAAGAACTGTTTCCTAGTATTCGTTTTTCTACGGAAGAAGAGACTAAACCGCTTTATTTCCGGCGTTCATCTTTATTTTCCAATCAGGTGGCACGTTTTATTTCCAGTAACGATGCGGCGGAAATAACTTCTTGTTTGAAAGCTATTGAACGGGAAGCGGGGCGGATGCCTGAAGAGAAAAAGCAAGAAATAGTCCGGTTGGATCTGGACTTATTATCATGTGATGATACAGTCTATAAACCCGACGATTTAAAAAGGGACTATATTTGCCGGGGATTGAAAGAGATAGAGTAATTATAAATGGGTACGCGTATCTATTAAATCGTAAATATAAACATGTTGAAGTTTTTAGGAATCATTCCCGCCCGTTATGCATCCACGCGTTTTCCTGCAAAACCGTTGGCCATGCTGGGAGGTAAAACTGTAATACAGCGAGTATATGAACAAGTGGCAGGTATTCTGGACGATGCTTATGTGGCCACAGATGATGAACGGATCGAAGAAGCTGTAAAAGCTTTCGGAGGTAAAGTAGTGATGACTTCTGTGAATCATAAAAGCGGCACGGATCGTTGCTATGAAGCATATACTAAAATAGGGGGAGATTTTGATGTCGTAGTCAATATTCAGGGGGATGAACCTTTTATTCAACCCTCCCAACTGGAAACTGTAAAAGCTTGCTTCGACGATATTACGACCCAGATTGCTACATTGGTGAAACCTTTTACTCCTGAGAATGGATTTGAAGCTTTGGAGAATATCAATTCTCCGAAAGTAGTGCTGAATAAGAATATGAATGCACTCTATTTCAGCCGCTCCATTATTCCTTATCAGCGAAATGCGGAAAAACAAGATTGGCTGAAAAATCACACTTATTATAAGCATATAGGATTATATGCTTATCGTGCTGAAGTTTTAAAAGAGATTACTTCGTTGCCGCAATCTTCGCTGGAACTGGCAGAATCGCTGGAACAACTTCGTTGGCTGGAGAATGGCTATACCATTAAAGCCGGTATTACCGAAGTAGAGACCATTGGCATTGATACTCCCCAGGATTTGGAAAAAGCTGAAGAATTTTTGAAAATATGTTAGACAGAACTATCCAGCCCCTTATTTGTGAGCCGGAACAACTGGCAGTGCCATCTCCTGAATGTCGGGTGATGAAAAATGGCATACCTTTATATATACTCAATGCCGGGGATAATGAAGTAGTCCGAATTGACCTGTTGATAGAAGGTGGACGCTGGCAACAGAATCAACGCTTGCAGGCTTTGTTTACCAACCGGATGCTGCGCGAAGGTACCCGACGTTATTCGGCCGCGGCCATTGCCGAAAAGTTGGATTACTATGGTGCCTGGTTGGAACTTTCCAGCTCGTCCGAGTATGCTTATATCACCCTTTATTCTTTAAATAAATATCTGCCGGAAACTTTAGATATTTTTGAATCTATCGTAAAAGAACCTCTTTTCCCTGAAAAAGAGTTGGGAGTGATTATTGACAGCAATATCCAACAATTTCTTGTAAACAGCTCCAAGGTGGATTTTCTGGCCCATCGCACTTTGATAAATGCCGTATATGGTGATACGCATCCGTGCGGGCAATTAGTGCAGAAGGAAGATTATCATTTGATCAACCCTTCTGTCTTGCAATCTTTTTACGACCGATATTATCATTCCGGAAATTGCAGTATCTATCTTGCGGGGAAGGTTAGCGAAGACGCTATCCGTCGTATTGAAACTCTTTTTGGAAGTGAACCTTTCGGTAAAGATTTCCGGAAGCCGGAAAAACTGTCCTATGTTCCGGTAACTTCTTCTGAGAAACGTATTTTTGCCGAGCGTGCCGATGCAATGCAAAGTGCTGTTCGCATGGGAATGCTTTCTTTGGACCGACGTCATCCTGACTATTTGAAAGTCCGCGTTCTGGTTACCTTGTTCGGAGGGTATTTCGGTAGCCGTTTGATGTCTAATATTCGTGAAGATAAAGGATATACGTATGGTATATCTGCCGGCATCATGCCTTATCCCGATAGTGGACTGTTGGTTGTCAATGCAGAGACAGCCAATGAATTTGTAGAACCGCTTATCAAAGAAGTTTACCATGAAATAGACTGCCTGCAAAATGACCTCGTACCTGCCGAAGAACTTGCTATGGTGAAAAACTATATGTTGGGTGATATGTGTCGCAGCTATGAGTCTGCCTTCTCACTGGCGGATGCTTGGATCTTTATTCATACTTCCGGCCTCCCCGATTCGTATGTAAGGGATGCCGTAGAAGCAGTGAAGACAATTACTCCTGTCGAGATACGCGAACTTGCCTCACGCTATTTGTGCAAAGAGACATTAAAAGAAATCGTATCCGGCAAAAAAATGTCATAAAAAAGGTGTGATACCCCTTCCTTTTAGCAGATTAATTGTATCTTTGTGCAAATACTATATAGGGCGTGTAACAAGTTGCTGCGTTTACACGTCTTTTTATTAAAATCGCTAATTTATAATATTCAATGAAATATCTATATACTGCACTCATTCTGGTATTCATGTCCCAAGGCGGGGCGACGGCCCAGGAAAAGAAATCCGGTTTCTTCGACAAAGTAAAAACAACTTTCTCTTCTGAAATAAAGATAGGAACTCATACCTTCAAAGATGGCTCTGTATATACGGGTGAAATGAAAGGACGTAAACCCAACGGAAAGGGTAAGACGGTTTTCAAGAATGGCAATGTCTACGAAGGTGAATATGTGAAAGGAAAGCGTGAAGGATATGGTACTTATACATTTCCTGACGGCGAAAAGTACGAAGGACAATGGTTTCAGGATCAGCAACACGGTAAGGGCATCTACTATTTCATGAATAACAACCGCTATGATGGTATGTGGTTTCAGGACTATCAGCAAGGCAAAGGTACAATGTACTATTACACCGGTGACATTTACGAAGGAGACTGGGTAAATGATAAACGTGAAGGTCAAGGCACATACACCTGGAAAAACGGTTCTAAATATGAAGGTTCCTGGAAGAATGATAAAAAAGAGGGTGAGGGTACTTTTGTCTGGAATGACGGCTGTAAATATGAAGGTGACTGGAAGAACGATGTGCGTGACGGAAAAGGGACTTTCGAATATGCCAACGGAGATAAATATGTAGGCGACTGGAAAGATGACATGCAACATGGAAAAGGTATTTACTTCTTCCACACCGGCGATCGCTATGAAGGTGCGTATGTGCAGGGCGAACGTACCGGAGCCGGCATTTATTATCACGCTAACGGCAATAAGTATGTGGGAAACTTTAAGGACGGCATGCAACATGGAAAAGGTGTATTCACCTGGGCAAATGGTGCAGTCTATGACGGCGACTGGAAAGACAACCAACGTGACGGCCGCGGAACCTATAAATGGAATGTAGGTGATTCCTACGAAGGCGAATGGAAAAACAACCAGTTCAATGGTCAGGGAACCCTGATTATGACAGACGGAACTAAATATAAAGGTGGTTTTGTGAATGGTATGGAAGAAGGTAACGGTATACAGGAGGATAAAAACGGTAATCGTTACGAGGGCTTCTTCAAGCAAGGCAAAAAGCACGGTCCTTTTGTTGAAACGGATAAAAACGGAAAAGTAATAAAAAAGGGCACGTACAAAATGGGAAGACTGGAGTAGAATGATTGAGATTTGAAACTCTAAATAAAAAACAAAGGCTACGCAATATTAAACTGCGTAGCCTTTGTTTTTATATCCAACTCTCTATTAGATAATATACTGTGAACTGATAGACTCATTATTCACCACTCTCTTAATGGTTTCTGCAAACATATCAGCAATACTGAGTTGTTTCACTTTCGCGCATTTCTTAGAGTAGGGGATACTATCGGTAAATACGATTTCAGTCAGACTGGATTCCTGTACACGAAAAGACGCCGGGTCGGACATTACACAGTGGCTTGCAATAGCGCGTACTGATTTAGCACCGGCATCCAACATAATGTTAGCTGCCTTGGTGATAGTACCGGCCGTATCTACGATGTCATCTACCAATACTACATTCTTATCGGTTACATCACCGATAATTTGCATGGATGCAACTTCGTTTGCTTTCTCACGTGATTTGTTGCACAATACCAGGGGAACTCCCAAATACTTTGAGAATGTGCTGGCACGTTTGGAACCACCCACATCCGGCGTAGCGATTACAAGATCTTTCAATTTCAAGGACTCAATATAGGGGAGGAACACTGCCGAAGCATACAAGTGATCTACCGGAATGTTGAAGAAACCTTGGATTTGATCAGCATGGAGATCCATCGTAATCAAACGATCGATACCTGCTACTGAAAGTAAATCGGCTACTAACTTTGCGCCGATAGAAACGCGAGGTTTGTCTTTTCTGTCCTGTCGTGCCCAACCGAAATATGGAATGACTGCAACTACACTTTTAGCAGACGCTCTTTTAGCAGCGTCAACCATCAGCAGAAGTTCCATTAAATTGTCGGAATTAGGGAAGGTGGATTGAACCAGGAATACATGTGCGCCACGAATTGACTCTTCATAGGAAACAGCAAACTCACCATCAGCAAAGTGGGTGATGTTCATCTTTCCCAGAGGGCAATCAAGGCTTGCGCAGATTTTCTCTGCAAGGTATCTCGAGTTAGTTCCGGAGAATACCATTACGGGTGCTTTTTCGCTCATTTTGTAATAGATGTTACCTATTTGTTTAATACGGCTGCAAAGTTATGAATTTCCCGCTACATTCTACAAGACTTATTGTAGAAAAATCTTTTTTCTTTCCCGGATTTATTTGTAGCTTTGCTAAGTGAAACGGTTTCCTCATATACGATTGGTGGGCTTACTGTGTTTTTGCATAGTAATGATTTCTTGTGTGGGTACTGCTCCCACCAAGGAAGTACATCTTATCGATTCGCTCAACCAAGTGGCTTATTCTTATCGTTATAAAGACCTGGACTCTTCTTGTCATGCTGCCACACAAGCTTATGGAAAAGTAAATCTGTATAGCCAGGGGAAAGCGGAAGCATCCAATAATCTGGGCTTTTGCGCTTTTATGCGCATGGATTTTGAGAAAGCGGAGAAGTTTCATAAAGATGTGTATAGTCTCACGAAAAATGAGCTGGAACTGCTGGTTGCCGATATCGGATTGATGAAAATCTATCAGCGGACAGCCATGAACAAAGAATTTTATGACTATCGGAACAGTGCCCTCCGTCGCATGAAACGAATAGATGAAGATAACAAACTTTTTGTAGATAAGCACGAACGGTTGAGACTGAACTATGCCCGCTCCGAATTTTATATCGTTTCCGCTGTTTATTACTACTATCTGCAACAACGTCCGGAAGCGGTGGCTTCCATCAACGAAATATATCCGCAGGAAGAACTTGCGGCAGATACAAACCAGTTACTGTATTATCATTATATAAAAGGATCGGCGGCACTTTGTGATGGTGAAACGGCGGATGAACGTCGTTTGCGTGAATTCGACGAACTGTATACAACTTGGAAAATGGCATCCCGCGGAGGATATTTGTATTTTGAAGGTAATGGAGTGCAGGGGCTTGCTAACCTGATGGCATCTCCCGATAATTATGACTTTTTCCAGGTCAGGCGTTCTCATGCGCTGAAACAGTTTGATGTTCCCGTGGATTCTTTGTTGCCCATGCATTTAGGACAATTGGCTTTGAAGAAATTCAAGCAATATAATGATGTGTATCAGATTGCCGGTGCCTATGTTTCTATTGGTAAATATTTGAATGCGCATGATAACTACGCCGAAGCATTGGATACATTGACGCTTGCCTTGGAGTGTGTGAACAGCCATCATCGCCGTTTTTATGATTGCCACGATAGCTTGGACTGGTTGAAAACCTATGATATACGGGATACCATTTCTTCAGAAAAAGCATGGATAGAGCGTAAGTTACGAACCGTTCCGGAATGGATTTCACGTATTCGCGAACAACTGAGTGTTACGTATGCCGGACTGGAAATGAAGCAACACTCTGATTATAATCGCAATATTTATCTGGATATACTGGAAGATACCCGGCAGGATAAGGAGTTGGAAAGCCGTTATCAGGCTTTGGAAAGTGAAGCTCGGCAACTCAATATTTTACTCTTCTTTGTGATTGTCGGTTTTATACTGGTGGTTTTATTCTTTTGGATATTCAATAAGCGGTCTAAAGAACGTAATCATGTCCATTTGCACCGTTTGAGGCAGATGTTGGACATTTGCCAGAAAATAACCGCTTCTATTCCCACGGACGCGCAGACGGAAGAAGAAATTGTAGATGCCATTCTTTCAGCTGTGCAGACAGATATAGAGGAACTTTTCAATGTAAAAGACATCCGGATAGAAGATGGGCAGTTGGTATTACCCAAACGTCTTACGAAGGATGAGAAGGCAATACTACATGTGATTGCTCCTTATATTACATGGGCACTTGACAATGGTATGACTTCCATTTCTCTGGGTGACGAACGTCGTCGGTTGGAGAAAGAACGGTATGTGTACGAACAGCATATAGCTGGAAATAAACGTCAGAATCTTATAAAGAAAGCGTGTATGGCCATTGTGAACGGTATTCATCCGTACATAGACCGTATTATTAATGAAGTGCATAAACTGACGGAAAAGGGTTTTATCCATGACGAACACATCAAGGCTGAGAAGTATCAATATATGGACGAATTGGTGACAACCATCAATGAATACAATGATATCCTTGCTTTATGGATTAAAATGAAACAGGGTAGCCTGAGCTTGAATATAGAAACGTTCGGATTGAACGAGCTCTTCGATCTGATACGGAAAGGAAGCCGTGCCTTCGAAATGAAACAGCAACAACTGGAAGTGACGCCAACGGATACCTATGTGAAAGCTGACAAGGCGTTGACGCTGTTTATGATAAACACGCTTGCAGAAAATGCCCGTAAATATACTCCAAAGGGAGGCAAGGTAAAAGTCTATGCAAATTCGACAGAAGAATATGTGGAAATCTCAGTAGAGGATACCGGTTATGGTCTTTCAGAAGAAGATGTGACGCGTATTGTCGGTGAGAAGTTGTATAATTCGCAGGAAATAGGTATACTGGATGCTGCCGATCGGGAAGAACTACTGAAAAACAAAGGGAGCGGCTTCGGCCTGATGAATTGTAAAGGTATCATTGAGAAATACCGGAAGACGAACGAAGTATTCAGAGTCTGTTTGTTCAATGTAGAAAGTACTTTAGGAAAGGGCAGCCGTTTTTATTTCCGTCTGCCTACAGGAGTGCGTAAAACTTTGATGGTATTTCTGTGTATATTCTTTTCCATAGGTATGAGTTCATGCAATAGAGCAGTGGAGGAAGCGGTGATGCAACCGGATGAAATCTATGCGCAAACGGCTCAGGATTCTTTGTCATTAACTGCGGAAAATGAGTTTGAAGCTCTGTTGAATGAGGCGTCTGACTATGCCAATGATGCATATTATAGTAATGTGGAAGGAAATTTTGAACAGGCTTTGGAATATGTAGATTCTGCCATGTCTTGTCTGAATGCGCATTATAAAAGGTATGCCCAGGATCCGCAGCGCTACATGTCATTGAGAGGAGAAGGGGAGCCGGGGGAATTATCCTGGTGGAATGAGCTTTTCAATTCTGACTTTCATGTCATTCTGGATATCCGGAATGAGGCGGCTGTCGCTTTTCTGGCTTTGAAACAATGGGATGCGTACAGTTATAATAATGCCGCCTATACTACTATGTACAAATTATTGGGTGAAGACCAGTCTTTGGAAGAATATTGTCGTCAACTGGAACGTTCTACCAATAATAAGATGGTGGGTGTTATCTTGTTTATCGGACTTATAGCTATGTTGCTTTTAGGATATTACATTCTGTATATTCGTAAACGTCTTGTAAACCGTTGGAATCTGGAACAGGTTTTGGAAATCAATAGACAGATATTTGCTGCCTCCCTGATACAAGTTCCCGAAACAGAAGAGGCATTACAACGGGAAGAAGATACCCTGAAAGCTATTCCTCAACGTATCGTTGACGAAGGTTTCGATGCCGTAAATGAGTTGCTAAGTATTGATCGGTTAGGAATCGCCGTTTATAACGAAACGACACATCAACTGGAATATGCGTCAAATTCTATAGAAAATGAGTTGTCCTCTGTGGGAGATAATGGATCATCTGCGACAGAAGATGAACTTTGGAAGGAAGTAGTTCAGTGTTGTTTTGAACAGCATACTCAACTGTCCGCACCAGGATTTGAAGCTTTGCCTTTGGTGGTGGATGCTGCGGGTGATTCGCGTTGTGTGGGTGTGTTATATCTTGAACGGCAGGAGAGCGTCGATCAGGAGACGGCTCATTTATTGTTGGAATTGATTGCGCGGTATATAGCGATTGTGGTCTTCAATGCAGTTGTGAAACTGGCAACAAAATACCGCGACATTGAAGCAGCGCATGAAGAAGCACACCGGGCGTCATGGGAGGACGGTATGTTGCATGTGCAGAATATGGTGCTTGATAATTGTCTTTCCACCATCAAGCACGAGACAATTTATTATCCGAATAAGATCAAGCAACTCATTGGTAAACTCCGTTCAGGTATTCTCTCAGAAACGGAAGAAAAAGAGACGGTTTCAGCTATCAGCGAATTGATAGAATATTATAAAGGTATATTTACCATATTGAGTTCGTGTGCATCGCGCCAGTTGGAAGAAGTTACGTTCCGTCGAGGGATAATTTCCGTACCGGAGTTGTTTGTTTTGGCAGAAAAATATTTCCGTAAAGCGAATAAGGGAAAAGAGTTTGCTGTATCTTTCTCTACGAAAGCTATTGATGAAAGAGTGGTCGGAGATTTTATCCAACTTCGTTTCTTATTGGAGAATCTGATAGATGAAGCTTTGTCTGTTCCTCTGGATGGAAAAACACATTTGGCGGCAGCAGTAGACGGAGAATATATTCGTTTCCTTTTCACTGATATGCGAAGGACGAAAAACCGTGAGGAATTAAATCAACTTTTCTATCCAAACCTGGAACGTATGACGGCAACAGGAGAAAAAGGAGAGTTGCGAGGTACAGAGTATCTCGTCTGCAAGCAGATTATTCGCGACCATGACGAGTTTGCCGGAAAACGTGGCTGTCGCATCAATGCTGAACCAGCTGAGAATGGTGGATTTACAGTTTATTTCACGATACCGAGAAGAAAATAAAATTAAAGAATATGGAAGACAAGAAATTCAAAGTAATTATTGTAGAAGACGTTAAGCTTGAACTGAAAGGAACGGAAGAAATCTTCCGCCATGAAATACCCAACGCAGAAGTTATCGGTACGGCTATGACCGAAAGCGAATTCTGGACATTGATAGAAGCTGGAGTTCCTGATTTGGTCTTGCTGGATTTAGGATTGGGTGGTTCTACTACTATTGGTGTGGATATCTGCCGTAATATCTTTAAGCGTTATCCGGGGGTACACGTACTCATATTTACCGGAGAAATTCTGAATGAAAAGCTTTGGGTGGATGTTCTGAATGCGGGTGCTGACGGTATTATTTTGAAAACAGGTGAGCTGCTTACGAAAACAGATGTACAGGCAGTAATGGATGGAAAGAAGCTGGTTTTTAATTATCCTATTCTAGAAAAAATTGTAGATCGTTTCAAGCAATCTGTTGCGAATGATGCCAAACGTCAGGAAGCGGTTATCAGTTACGATATTGATGAGTATGACGAACGTTTCCTACGCCATCTGGCATTGGGGTATACCAAAGATATGATTGCTAACTTGAAAGGTATGCCTTTTGGAGTTAAATCTCTGGAAAAGCGTCAGAATGATTTGGTAAACCGTCTGTTTCCACAAGGAGAGCGGGTAGGAGTGAATGCAACCCGTCTGGTTGTGCGTGCTTTGGAACTCCGTATTCTTGATATAGATAATCTGGAAGCAGATGATGAATAACAAATGGCGTTTACCGCATCCGGCAACAATGTTTCTCTTGTTGACGCTGGCTGTCATTGTCTTATCATGGATATTTGACATTTACGGCCTGAGCGTGTTTCAACCGCAAACAGGGGAGGAGATACGGGTACAAAGTTTGCTTAGTCCGGAAGGTGTTCGTTGGCTGTTGCGGCATGTGGTTACTAATTTCACGGGGTTTGCTCCGCTGGGCTTAGTAATTGTGGCTATGTTTGGTATCGGGGTGGCACAACATTCAGGTTTTATAGATGCTTGTATCCGCGGTGGGGCACGTCGTAAGCATAATCCATGGCGCATGGTGATACTGGTTATTTTCTTGGGATTACTTTCCAATGTAGTAGGGGATGCCGGATACATTATTCTTTTACCGATTGCAGCAACTTTGTTCCATTCGGTCGGTCTGCATCCGGTTGCAGGTATTATTACGGCATACGTTTCTGTTTCGTGTGGGTATAGCGCTAACCTGATGCTAAGTACTTTGGATCCTATGCTTGCTGCCAGTACCCAAGAAGCCGCAGATATGGCAAATGTGTCACCTGGAAATACAGGGCCTTTATGCAATTACTATTTCTTGTTTGCATCTACTTTTTTGCTGGCTTTTATTATTTATCAGGTAACCCGCCGTAATCTTCTTCCGGCTTTGGGGGAATATGCCGGTCATATTCGTTTCAATGGTTATAAGCAATTATCCCGCAAAGAACGTCGTGCTATGATAGGTGCAGTATCTATCGGGGTGATTTATACAACCGTGATTCTTTGGGCTACTTTCTCTTCATGGGGTATTTTGCGTAGTGTGAATGGTGGTCTGATCCGTTCTCCTTTTATAGAGGGCATTCTGTTTTTGCTTTCTTTTGGTATCGGGCTTATGGGGATGGTTTATGGCTTTGCTTCCGGTCGTTATCGTACAGATGGAGATGTGATTGAGGGGCTTACTCAACCTATGAAATTGTTGGGTGTTTACTTTGTTATCGCTTTCTTTGCTGCTCAGATGTTTGCGTGTTTCGAGTATTCTCATTTGGATAAATGTATAGCCATTATGGGAGCGGACATGCTTTCGTCCATCCATCTTGGGAGTTTATGGATACTCATTCTATTTATTCTCTTTACAGCACTTGTGAATCTTATTATGGTTTCTGCCACTGCCAAGTGGACTTTCATGTCTTTCATCTTTGTTCCGTTCTTTGCCAATATGGGGATTTCTCCGGATATGGTGCAATGCGCTTTTCGTATTGGCGACAGTGCCACCAATGCCATCACTCCTTTCATGTTCTACATGCCTCTTATCCTTACTTACATGCAGCAATATGATAAGCAAGCGACCTATGGTTCATTACTGAAATATACATGGAGATACTCTCTATATATATTATTAGCCTGGACTTTGTTATTTATTTTATGGTATGTAACTGGTTTACCATTAGGATTATAACATCTAATCGGATATAAAAGCATCTATTTACAAAATATTTTCTGCGTAAAATCTTTGCAAATTTCACAGAAAAGCGTACCTTTGCACCGCAATTAAGGATGGTTCCGTAGCTCAGCTGGATAGAGCAACGCCCTTCTAAGGCGTGGGTCTTGCGTTCGAATCGCAACGGAATCACAGAAGAAAAGTCGCAAATCGCTAATAAATAAGCATTTGCGACTTTTTCTGTTTCATTAATTAGGGTAATTCTGTACAATGCAGTGATTTTTCTGTATGATTTATTTTCATTCTAAATATAATCTATTTTGATTATGTGCACAATTTGTTTTTCTCATGTTGTTGTTCTGTAGACAGTTCCCCTTGAAATTTACGTAAAATAACATTTGTTACAGCTGTCCTAAAAACTACAAAAAAGTTAAAATGGTTTTGCTTCTATAGTTATGAACACTAATTTTGGGATATCAACTTTTAAAATTTAAAGCACATGAAAAAATTTTTGTTATCCATTGCGCTGTGTTGTGCAGCAACTAACTTTTTTGCGCAAACTACAGAACCTGGAAATCTAATTAACGAAGGAAAGGCAGCACTCGAAGCCAAAAATTACCAGGAAGCATTTACAAAATTCAGTACCTACCTGACACAGACAAACAATCAGGACTCTGTTATCGCTTACAACTGCGGCGTTTGTGCCGATAAAATCAAAAAACCGGAAGAAGCTCTCAAGTATTTTGATATTGCTATTCAAAAGAAATACAATCTGGGAAATGCATATGTAGGTAAAGCCGGTGCATTGAAGGATTTGAAAAAAGACAGTGAGTATCTTGCTACTCTGAAAGAAGGTATAGAAGCAGCTCCAGAAAACAAGACATTGAAAAGACTTCATGCTAATTATTATCTGAATGCCGGTATTAAAGCACAAAAGGCTAATAAACTGGATGATGCTGAAGAAGCTTTCAAACAGGTACTTGCTGACGATGAAAAGAATACCAACGCATTGTACAGCTTGGGTACACTTTCTTATAACAAGGCAGCTTTAGTTCTGAAGAATGCAGCACCATTGGCTAATTCAGATAAAGCTAAGTACGATGCACAGAAAGAAATCGCTGACAAAAACTTCCAGAATGCTAAAACGTATCTGGAACGCGCACTCCCCTTACTCTCGGCAGACAAACCTCGTGAAAAAAGTATGATAGATAATATTAAGAAACTATTGCCGCAAATTGAAGCGCAATTGAAATAATCTATCGAAAAGAAGAATAAAAAAGCCGTGTTGGAATTTCCCGACACGGCTTTTTTATTTATAGTATGTTATTTATTTCGTTTTCTTTAATACTACTGCTGTACGGGCAGGAATATATAACTTCAACCATTCCTTCTTCTCTTTTTCATAAAGAGGATCAGCAATAGTGAAATGTTTTACAGTGTCATCAGCTAATCCATTACCGCCATAAGCAGGATTATCCGTATTCAATACTACTTCATATGTGCCCGGAGAAACCAGGAAGCCATAATCGGTAAATGACTGTTTTGGATTGAAATTGAACACAAAGACATAATCCTTACGCATATATGCCAATACCTGATCGCCGTCATTGTGCCAGATTTCCTGAACAGGTGTTGCCTGGAAAGCTTTCACGCTCTTAATGATTTTGAGCATATCCGCATCAAAGTCGGCCATATAGTGGTAAGTAAGATTCTTGTTATCTACCAGATCCCACTGGCGGCGGGCATACTTGCATGACCATCCATTACCTTCACGTGGAAAATCAATCCATTCGGGATGACCGAATTCGTTGCCCATGAAGTTAAGATAACCACCATTGATAGTACTTGAAGTCAGTAAACGTATCATCTTGTGAAGAGCAATACCACGATTCACTGTGTAGTTTTCATCACCTTTCTGCATATGCCAGTACATATCGGCATCTATCAGACGGAAGATAATCGTCTTATCGCCCACTAATGCCTGGTCGTGACTTTCTGCATAAGATATGGTCTTTTCATCTTTACGACGATTGGTTACTTCCCAGAACATGCTGGATGGTTTCCAATCTTCGTCTATTTTTTCTTTGATGGTCTTGATCCAATAATCGGGGATATTCATTGCCATGCGGTAGTCGAAACCATAGCCGCCGTCTTCAACTTTAGCTGCAAGACCGGGCATTCCCGATACTTCTTCAGCAATCGTTATTGCTTTAGAATTTACTTCGTGGATAAGTTTATTGGCAAGTGTCAGGTAGCAGATGGCATTGTCATCCTGATGGCCATTGAAATAGTCTCCATAATTACAGAAGGCTTCACCCAGTCCGTGACTATAATAGAGCATAGATGTTACACCATCGAACCGGAAACCGTCGAATCCGTATTCCTCAAGCCAGTACTTACAGTTGGAGAGAAGGAAATGGATAACTTCATTTTTTCCATAGTCGAAACAAAGTGAGTCCCAAGCCGGATGTTCACGTCGTGCGCCGGGGTAGAAGTATTGATTCGGATCACCGGCAAAATTGCCCAAGCCTTCCACTTCATTCTTTACTGCATGAGAATGAACGATGTCCATAATCACTGCAATACCCAATCCGTGTGCGGTATCGATCAACTCCTTCAGTTCTTCCGGAGTACCGAAACGGGAAGAAGCGGCAAAGAAACTGGATACATGGTAACCGAAGCTACCGTAGTAGGGATGTTCCTGAATTGCCATGATTTGAATACAATTGTATCCGGCTTTAGCTATGCGCGGAAGAGTTTTTTCACGGAACTCATTGTAAGTTCCTACCTTATCTTCCTGTTGCGCCATACCGATATGACATTCGTAGATAAGCAAAGGATCCGTATTAGGTTTAAATGTACGCTTCTTTACTTTATATGGCTTTTCCGGTGCCCAGACCTGCGCACTGAAAATCTTGGTTTGCTCATCTTGTACCACCCGTGTTACCCAGGCAGGAATACGTTCTCCACAACCGCCTTCCCAATGTACAATGAGTTTGTATAAGTCTCCGTGTCTCATGGCATCTGCCGGGAGTTTGATTTCCCAAACACCATAATCCTTACGTTTTAGACTGTACTTCTTTAGTTCTTTCCATTCATTGAATGTGCCCACAATAAATATTTCTGTGGCGTTGGGTGCCCATTCACGGAAAATCCAGCCGTCAGCAGTACGGTGAAGTCCGAAATATAAATATCCCGAGGCAAAATCAGACAAAGTCTGTTTCCCTTTGTTCGTCAGTTCAGCCTCTTTGTCTAATACATGCTGATGACGGCCTTTGATGGCATCTTCGAAAGGTTCCAGCCAGGGGTCGTTTTTGATCAAATTCAATGTTTCCATAAAGGATGAGTTTTTGATTGATTGGATTATTATGCTTTCACTTTCACAATGACTTTCTTCACACCGTCAGGAGAAATGCCGGGAGCATGTCCGTCTTGAGGGAAGAATATAGCAAACATTCCAGGTTTTACAGTGATATAAGTTTCAGCCAGTCCTTCGAAGAAAGTAATATCTTTCTCTGCATTGTAGGGAGCATTAGCCGGTACGCAATCTTTTCCTGCGGTATAGCCCATAACTTCCGCACCGGAGAGAGGAATCTGGATATCTATAAATTCATTGTGTGTTTCCAGTTTGGCTTGTTCTTTAGCTTTAGGGGTAGTTTGAGCTACGTTTACAACCAGGTCTTTACCTTTCAGTTCGGTTTTGCCAATTTCCATAGCGTTCAAGTCATGTGATTGCAAGAATTCAATAGCTTGGGCAAACAAAGGGTTCAACGATGCATATTTTTCTAAATTTTCTAATCTATCTACTACCATAGCTTTAATGTTTTAAGTTAGTTATATTATTATCAAATTTTATTCAAAGTCGTCAATCGTGTAATTCAGAAAATCAGCAAAAGGTTTCATTTGCTTGAAGATTTCCGCTGTACGATCCACGCAATCGGGTGTCAGAAAGAAGCTGTCCGGTTGATTGCAGTAACAGGTATATTCCTTGCATTTCAGATATTGTACATATTCAAAATCCTTTGGAAACCCTTTGGGAGCTGTTTTCAGGAAGTCTTCGCCTATCACCGGGAAGTATTGCTTGAAATCCGGATTTTCAACTATACCGCGAAATTCGTCTATGTTATCATACACTGCCTGTCGCACGGCTTTCAACGTCTTAGGAGGAAGGCAATAGCTACCACCTGCCAACAGACAGTTGCCAGGTTCAATGTGAACATAGTAACCGCAGTGGTCTGATTTCTTACCGCGGGCGTTGATGTATCCGCCCAAATGAGTTTTATACGGGGTCTTGTCCTGCGAAAAACGCGTATCACGATAAATCCGGTAAGTACAGTCTTTGACTTGAACGCCACGAATACTTTCATCGAAAAGCGAGATACGGGTAATTATAGCCGATAACAGGCTCTCAAATTCCCCACGGGCTTCTTCATACAAGTCCTTATGAGCATTGAACCATTCGCGGTTATTGTTAGCGGACACTTCTTTCAAGAATTGAAAAATAACAGGGATGTTCATATTGGTATTTTCCTTATTATCTGACAAAATTACGCATAATTTTCCTAACATGCTACAAACAGGGACAAAAAAAGCATCGGCTCTGGTAAACCGATGCTCCTTACACATTTATCAATCAAACAGACGCTTCTGTTTTTGATGTACTTACTTATCACAAGCGGGTACAGTCTCCTTTAATTAATCTTATATCTAATACTATGAAAAACACAATTATATAACACGCCTTTACAGAAAAAGTTCGAAGGGGTATGTGTGTTTTTATCATTTGTTTATATCTTTGTAGAAAAATTATACGAACATATGGAATATAAGTATGATGAAGAAAGTGTGAATGCTCTGATGAAGTGGGCTGAGAACGCACAGTTACCCAAAGAGTTACAACTAAGTGAGGCCGAAAATATTATGAATCTTAGACAATATGTGGTGGCAAATATAAACGATATCAAAGCGCATTATCCGGATGAGTTTTACAATCCGGCCATTACGCGTCTGTACAGGCTGAAGGAAAAACTGGAAGGAGAAAGTACCACGAAGTAACACAGAATTCTAAGACCTACGCAAATAATTGAGTAGGTCTTAGAATTCTGTGTTACTTCGTGGTGAAAATCTTATTATAGCTTGATTTTCAGTATCTTTCCACTATATCCCTCTACAGAAATTTCCGTAGCCTTATAAGGCAGCAAACTAATACTTTCCGTCTTTCCAGTTAGCAAATCTACCGCCGGATAAACATCCATCTGTGGTATTTGCAGGAAATCAAAGGCATGAGAAGGTACATTGATAGCCACATCTACTGAAATGTGGTCAAAGTTTACGATAATGAACAATAACTCTTTTCCAGCTTTGCGTAAGAATGTGTATTGTTTATGCTCATTGAAGCGCCAGCCATTGGCGTTGGCATACATCAGATCGAAGAATTCTCCTTCAGTGATTGCTTTTTCTTTGTTACAAAGCGTCAGGATGCGTTGGTAGATACTATGGATGTGTTTCTGGTCTTCCGTCAGCATTTTGCCGTCAAACTTTCCGCCATTCCGCCAACGACGAATAGTATCCACGCTCCAATAATCAAAAATAGTGGTACGCCCGTCTCTGCCACTGAAACCTTCGCTATCCATGCCCAGTTCACCGAATTCCTGCCCGAAATAAATCATCATCGGATTAGTATTCATGCAAGCTGAAACAATCAGTCCCGGAACTGCTTTACGCGGATTTCCGGCAAAGAAATCAGAAGCAATGCGCTGTTCGTCATGATTCTCCAGGAAATTCAGCATTCGTTTCTCGATGCCACCCAGACTTTGCCAGGAACGTGTAATGGCCGTAGCCGAATCATAGCCGCAAATCACATTGCGAAGCGTATCATAAAGTCCTACCTTGTCATATAGATAATCGAATTTTCCACGGAATATGTAATTCTGATATTCTGCCGGATTATAAACCTCTGCAATGAACAACAAGTCAGGATGCTTTTCTTTCACTTGTGGAATCACCCATTCCCAGAATTCAACCGGAACCATTTCCGCCATGTCACAACGAAAGCCGTCGATATTCTTGTCTGCCCAGAAAAGAAGGATATCCAGCATCTTTATCCAGGTGTCCGGAGTGGGATTGAAGTGACAGGTTCCACCATTCTGATAGTCCACTCCATAATTCAGCTTCACGGTTTCGTACCAGTCGGTGATGTTGGGATAAGCATCGAAGCGATTGTTCCCCGTAGCTTTGGCAGGACATTCTTTATAAGGTTCCGCAGCCGATCCTTTCATATCGAACTGACCGTGCAATTCAGATTGAGGGATATAGTAAAAATTATTATATGGGCTGAAAGCGTAATTAGGATCATCATTTGCACCCAACTGTGAAGTTCCGTCAGGTTGTGCATCCGAATGATATTGGCGGGCAACGTGATTCGGAACAAAATCGATAATGACTTTCAGACCGCTGCGATGAGTACGTTGTACCAGATTTTCAAATTCCTTCATACGTTCCGGTACATCGTTTGCCAAGTCCGGGTCCACGTCATAATAATCCTTGATGGCATAAGGAGAGCCTGCTTTGCCCTTAACAATAGCCGGATGATCGGGACGTATGTTGTAACGGCGATAATCCGTTTGCGTGGCATGCTCTATGATACCGGTATACCAAATATGGGTGGCTCCCAACTTCTTTATTTCATTGAGTGCCTTGGCTGTAAAGTCTGCCATTTTACCGCATCCGTTTTCCGTTATGTTCCCGTTATTGATGCAGTGATTATGATTGTTACCAAACAAGCGCGTAAACACTTGATAGATAATCATTTTTTCATCTTTCCCCATTCTATTTTTATTTTATGATTTGATAATTACTTTCATCTTTCCAGATGGTTCCCTGATCCGCTTTCAACTGATCCAGAAGAGTGTTAGCGGCATTGTATCCCTGCATAAATATCTCTTCTGCTTTTTCCAGTTCGGTATTGCTGTATCCCTCCAGATTATACGGTTCTATTAATAAATCCGCTTTTTCCCGTTCGGGGAACGTATTGGCACGGAACATGAAGTGGTAGGAACGCATGGCAATACTTACAATATTCATCTTATATTTGTTCGCCAGTAGCGGACTAACATTTACTGCCACCACTTTGCTGCAAACACGTCGGATGGTAGATACAGGTAAGTTCATAAACACCCCACCATCTACATAATGCGTTCCTTCTATTTTTACAGGAGAGAAGAGGACGGGCATACAGCAGGAAGCTGCCACACGTTCGGCAATATTCCCTTTGTGGAAATGCACCACACGTCCGTGATCGAGGTCGGTTGCAGTGATGATGAGAGGTATTTGCAATTCTTCCATCGTCTTTGCTTTCAGATTGGTTTTCAGGAAATCAATAAATTCGCCTAACTCGAACAATCCCACTTTCGGTATGACTAATTTGGTCAGGTCCTGGAACTTATGCCCGGAGAAGTAATCTAGTACTTTATGCGGTTCGTTACCGTCTGCATAAAACACGCCTGCCAAAGCTCCTGCGCTTACTCCCGAAAGGATATTTGGTTTGATGTCATGTTCCAACAATGACTGCATCACGCCCAGATGCGCAAAACCCTTGATAAAACCACCGCTCAAAGCATATCCTATAGGATATTTGTTCGTAAACCAATTATTTGATGTTGCCTCCATGTAAAAAATCTACCATATATTTGTTCGCCACGAAATTAGTGATTTTATCGTAGGTTGAAAGTAAAAAGGGAGAAAAATGTGCTAAGTATAGAGAAAAAGCAACGCCTGCCCCCAATTTATACAATCGAAGACAGGCGTCAGTGGGAATCGGGAAAATATTTAATCAAAAGCCGAAATCATCTACCTGAATTTCTTCCTGATGATTATCGGTGAAGGGTTTAGCCTCTTGCTGTACGGCATTTCCTTCGATGTATACGGCGCGGAAAGGGCGGGCAGGGCAGACATATTCACAACCGCCACAACCTACACAAATTTCCGTATCTATATGAGGAATTGTCAATCCGTCCTTGAAAGGAATCATCGACAGAGCTTGCGTAGGACAATGTTCCGAACAAGCTCCACAACTGGTTCCGTCACGGTAGACGATGCAGTTCTCTTCGATGAAGACAACTTTACCCATTTGTGTCAGGTGTTTCTGCTCTTTCGTCAGTGGCAGGATAGCTCCATTCGGACAAACATCCCCGCATACGGTACAATCAAAATTACAGAAACCCTTTTCAAAGGAAACGGTCGGCTGCATCATTCCTCCTAAACCATACTCCATAAAAGCAGGCTTCAGTACATGAGAGGGACATTTGCTGATACACAGGTGGCACGAGGTGCAATGTGCCTGAAAATATTCCAGGCTGATAGATCCCGGCGGCGTTATAGGTGTCTGACGTTTATCACTTTTCATCCCGGCTACCGCAGCCGCTACGTTCTGGGCTTGTGCCATTACTTTGGGAGTTGCGGCGGCAGTTGTCAGCCCGGCAAGTAAAAAACGGCGTTTGGAAGCGTCAGTCACCTGTTTCTCTGTTTTGAGGGGAGTGGTATAACTAAGTGCGTTCTGGCGACATTCACCCAAGCAATCGAAACAATCTACACAACGACTGTAGTCAATAATCTGTTCCGGGCTATTAATACATGAGGCTTTGCATTTAGTGGCACACAGTCCGCAATGATTGCATTTTTCTGTATCGATGCGTACTTTAAACAGTGAGAAGCGGCTCAGAAAGCCAAGCAGCGTACCTACCGGGCATATTGTGTTGCACCAGGTACGTCCGTATTTCCATGCCAGAAAGCCAATCACCAAGAACGTCAACAGTCCGATAATAAAGGACGAGATACTCAGGAGAGAAGCGTTCACCTGATAGAAAGTATAGTTATTGAAACTTGAAAATATGCTTTCCAGCAAATTGTTTCCTAACATATATACAGGTTTAAACACATTGACCGTCATACGTCCGAAAGTGCTGTAAGGATCAAGCAGACCTAAAATGACCGTAAATCCGAAAAGAAAAGCTATAGCCGTTACACCCAATACTCCCCAGCGCAGTATATTCCTGGCGGGCGAGTAGCGGAAACGTTTCTTTTTCTTTGCCGTTTTTTTAGAAATCCAGGTCACTATATCCTGAAAGATACCCATCGGACAAATTGTAGAGCAATAGATACGTCCCAATAACAAGGTAATCAGTATCAGCACTGCCAGGATGAAAAAACTGAGTGACATCAATGCCGGTACAAACTGTATATGCGCCAGTCTGTGGAAACTATTTGGCAATATTTCCGCAAAATCCAGAAAATAAAAAGTTATCAGCCCGAAGATAACAACGGACAGTATAATACGTGCTTTTCTCAACATAAGTGTGTATACTTTATATCGCTTGAATTAAAGCCTGATACGCTTCACATTCAGCTTATCCAAATCCATTGTTCCAATCTTCAATGCCTGCCCGTTAGCAAGGTGAGCTACACTTTCAAGCGGCATTTCGCGAACCTGGTTAAAGAATTTGGTGGCAGCCGTATCTACAGCCACGATATCCTGTGAAATAAATAATCCCTTGGTCAATACCACATCCGAAGCAGAACGTCCGCGCGGGCCATTCGTTTTCAAAACGCGATAGGCATCCACCACATTCAGCACTGCTTTCTTATCCATTGTACAGATATCGGCAATACATTGCTGCAAGTCGTTGGAATGGAAGAAACCGCGATCCCAAACAATACCCATGTGGTTTTTCATGGAAATCGTCAGGTTGGCGCCTCCATGATTTTTCAGGATGGGCACATTGATCCATACATCACTGTTCAGAATAGCTTCGTGTACCTTGGCACTTTTCATGCGTACGCCTTTGGGCAATGAGACTGGTTTGTAGTAGCTTTCCAGATGAGCCGGCATAACCTTGGCACCCGCAGCTTTGGCAGCTTCTTCAATGCCACTGTTCTTGTAGCACTTCTGCCAGTCATCGCAAGTATGATCAAAAACCGTAACTTCCTTGGCACCTGCAGCAAGACATTGCTTCACAATTTCCGCAACCAGCTTCGGATTCGTATTACCGGCCAGTTCGGGTACTTTATCCCAACCGATATTCGGTTTAACCACTACCTTTTGTCCCGGTTTGATAAACTGTTTCATGCCGCCCATTTCTGTAATAGCACGCCGGAACATCGCTTCCGGTTCTCCACCCATCACAGCTACCAGATCCACCTTATCGCCGCCAGCATTTGTCAGCTTTTGCGCCAATATGTCCATTGCTTCGGAACGTTGCACGGTCATCACCGCACCCGTCACCGCCAAAGTCTTTAAGAAATCCCTTCTATCCATAGGCCATTCAGATTATTAATCTATTAATTATCAATTGTTCATAGTATCCATGGAAACTTAAAACACGTCTCGTCAAACAAGGCATAATCTGCCGTACCATTGACTGCGAATGTTTTCACCAGACGTGCCTCTTTCAGTAATTCGCACGCCAGACGAATGGTAGATCCTGTCTTAATACGGTCATCTACCAATAAAATGCTTTTATCTTTAAAATCAAAATCAACCGGAGCGAGCAACTGGGGGGCATCGTACTTCGGATGCTGGTATTCATCCCGCAAATTGATACGTAGCAGATGCACTTCTTTTTGCAATCGCTGGTTGATGATACCTGCCGGAACGATACCGCCATTAGCAATAGCCACGATTATATCAAAATCATCGTGAAATTCAATTGTGCGGAAACGTTCCAGCACTTCTTCCATTGTTTTTGCCATATTGTTATGGGAGATAGTCTATTATTAAAGTTTGGAAATAGCTTTCAGCAGAGCGTAACCACCGAACCATTGGATCAGCATACCCGGAATACCGATACGGAAATCTTGTACGGCCAGGAAGAAGTTACCACATATAGCCCATTCAAAAGCAGTGCCTATCACCTGGTAAGCAAGAATCACACCAAGCAATGCAACTAAGGATATCTTCTTTGTATATCGAGCGGCAAATGCAGCGGCTCCTGCAAGCAAACCGGATTTTATCAGCAATACAGGCAATGCAGCGGCAGCGGGCATACCAAACAGTAAATGATTAATCACCGGAGAAAGTAAAGCCGTAAGCAATCCTACACGGAAACCGAATTTATAGGCGGCAATCAGTGTAAAGAAATAGATAGGCAGCAAAGTCGGTCCGCCCATGGGAACCAGATGACAAAGCTGCGGCAATGCTATATTTCCTGCAACAAATAAGAATGCAAACAAATAGGTCTTCACGTTACTGAACGACAAAGAGTAGAGTTTAGCAGATGTTTCCATTATTCAATGATTAGATTTTAATTTGTTATTATTATTTTTCTTCAAGATACAAAAGTAGGAGATGAGCGCTCATTTTGTTTGAAGATTTGTCTCAATCCTTACAGGTTTTGTATCAGTACATTTATATTAAGACTCTTTCGGGCGGAAAAGGTTTAAATCTTCACCAATTCATATTGCATATTGCCCAATCCGATCTTTTCTGCATGGCGCAATCCAGCCAGCCAGTCCGTATCCGGGTGCATCATGTGGAACTTGTCATGACCGCACAAATCATCGTGCTCATGTCCGGCAGAAAGGCGGTTACCCGTGTGCAGTATAGGAGCTTGGATGACCATATCCGCGCATGCTTTATCCAGAGCCACCGGGTCTGTAGAAGCCAGAATACCGAGGTCAGGTACAATGGCGGCATCATTATGATTCCAACAGTCACATTCCGGAGATACGTTCATTATAAAACTGATGTGGAAGTTGGGCTTATCTTTCACTACGGCCAGTGAATATTCGGCAATCTTATAGTTTAAGCGTTCGGACGTATCTTCATCGCCCATAATGGCACCGTCATACTGGCACAAAGCGACACACTGTCCGCAACCTACACATTTAGCATAATCTATTTCTGCTTTGCGTCCTGCATTCAGGTGTACGGCGTCGTGTGCACAGTGCTTCACGCAGATATTACAGCCGATGCAATTTCCCGTATCTATTTTGGGTTGAGAGGCCGAATGCAGTTCCAGTTTTCCGGCTACGCTGGCACAACCCATGCCCAAATTCTTCAAAGCTCCGCCAAAGCCGGCCTGTTCGTGCCCTTTAAAGTGATTCATGCTGATGATAATATCCGCATCGGCTATGGCAGTACCAATCTTGGGGGCAGCACAGTACTCACCGTTCAAGGGAATTTCCCGGCAATCCGTACCTTTCAATCCATCTCCGATGATGACCTGGCATTGGGCGGATATAGGATTATAACCGTTTTCCATTGCGCTTTGCAGATGATCGACGGCATTGGCACGACGGCCTGAATATAGTGTGTTACAGTCCGTCAAGAAAGGTTTTGCACCATTGTTGCGCAATAGGTTTGCCATGCGAGCCGCGTAGTTTGGACGAAGATAAGCAAGAAATGACTTCCAGATCTTCTTCTTTATATGGGATTTCGTCTGCTTGCTGAAATACGATTTTCACCTTTATTGTTTTGGTGTTGTCATTTTCATTAGGAACAATGTCGGTGACAACTCCATGCGGTAGGATATTGAAGTTACCACCATTACCACTGAATACAACTGCTCCGAATTTAGCCTTGACAATATCGCCTATTTTAATTTTAGTACTCATTTCTGAAATCGTCTATATTGGTTTCAAAATACATTTCCGCAATAATCTGGTTTAAATCCTGCGGGTCTTCGTATTCGTCGGCAGACATCCCATAAGTATCGAACAGTACTTTCCGCTCTTCTTCGTCTAAGTCTCCGGCGTCAATGGTGGTGGATATCCAAAGATGCTTATTAAGGATAAATTTCTTTACCTCTTCGTCTGTGGCTGCATCCCGGATTAATTCTGCGGGATGTCCTTCGTACTTATCAAAAAGTTCAGCATCCCTTTCAGTTGCGCTTCCATGCAGTGCAAACTGGTCGAACTCACAATACCAGAAACGAGCTTCGGATTGGGTTATGCAAAATTGCAAGGTATCGGGGTCGGTGAATTCTATTTTGGGATGAAACAGGTTGTTGTCCAACTCGATGCCTATGCTGAAAACATTGGACTGATATTTACCGTCGACTTTGATAGCAACATAAAACTCCGACCAGCTGGCGTTGCACAAATTATGCTTTTTATCGACACGCAAAATACAGTAACCGATACCAATATAACTAAACGGACGAATGTAATGGGTTGCCGTAATGGTGTGATAATTTGTTGTCCAGTTAAGTTTTTGCAGATATTCCACATTAGGCGGCATCTTTTCAGTAAGCCAATCGGCATGCTCCTGAGTGGTTAATGTGGCAGCATGGAATGATTTAACCATATCCCATTCGGCTGTACAAACCTGTTCGAGTGTGGGGAAACTTACCGGATATAATTCTCGGTTGTTGCCGTCTCGATAATGTTCTTTACCTGTTTTATCACAGATAATAATATCGACGTTAGAATTGATACGTCCGTCAAGCTCCAAATAACCGTCGGGTTCGCCAATAACAAGGCTCCAGATATTACCTCCAAGAGTGTCGCGGGCAACATAGCATTCCTTTTTACCGTTATAAAGCGCTTTCCAAATTTCGAGTCCGTCGCTTTCGGTGTGCTCATGGACAACTGTTAACCGATCTCTTTCTTTCTTTTTCATTACTTGATTGATTTTACAAGTTCCGTCATTTTGAAAATGAACCCTCGTGTTTTGTAATATTTAGGCATATACATGTATCTGTATTTGTCGTACGTTTTGACCCTGCAAGACCCTTTTACTCCGGCAACCAGAATTCTTTGGTTCAGGTTCTGGGCGAGGAATTCTTTAGTAACTACCTCGTAACCTTCGTATTGTTGCCTTGACTTTAAACCATTGGACTCATAGCCCATAAAATCATGGAAACGTTGCGTACCATAAACAACCGTATCGATAAATTCGCATTCGGTAGTTAAATTGTATTTTTGTTTAAAGTTGTGCAGAATTAAGGGATTGTATGGGAATATGTCTGCGGCAACAACCTCGGTAATGATATCGAAAATCTCCTGACTGTACAGATTGGGGCAACTTTTCCAAAGTGATCTGTCATCCGCATTCTGAATTAAGAAATCAAGCGTCAATACTTTAGCATGGAACGGTGAAAATCCCTCTTCATGCCATTCGTATATGGCATTTATTTTGGTATAGCAGATTTCTGTTGTTATCTGATTTATGGCAGGATGATAACGTTTGTCATTCACATTCGCCGCATTTTGATTGATAGTAAAATAGGGCTCCATTTCAATAATTAAATTTAGGATATGGTTTATAAATACTCGGGCAGTTAATTTCGCCCTCATTATGTTGCCTTAACAATGTTCTCCTTCGGATTTTCTTAACCGTCTCCATGTCTTTTTTACGGTAGACTTCTATCTTATAAAAGTCTTCTTCGCATCCAAAACACTGGAATGTATATCCTTCGATTTCGGATTTGATAACGGGACGACCGCAATGCGGGCAAAATCTACGTGTTTTCATACTCGCTTTTCAGTTTTAATCTCATATATTGTTATTTTCATTATCAATGTTTTCCCATTGATAGCCTAAGAAGTCGAGATATGGACCGGATTTTACCTGAAAATCGGTAGATATAAAGTACTCGTAAAAAATAGCCGGACAACCATCATGTTGGAATTTGTGGCGAATGAAATGATAGGTATGGCCGAGACGTTTGAATGTATGTAGAATGTTAGTTTCGATTACGGTACGATCAAAGTCTAACCAGTTGGACTCTGTGGTACTGTCTAACTTGCCGGGAGCAAACGATAGTATCCACTTGTGCCAGCCATCCCGTTTAACATCGGGATATTTGGGTGATAGTATTTCCCACTCCTTTTTGATCTGGTCGTTCAATGACACAAAGCGCTCCGGATATTCTGCAAGGTTGTTCGATTCCTGAACAATGACATTGAATTCTTTATCACAAATGATAAATTCTACATCATCCGGGAAAGGACAAATTCTTATATATTCATCGGTAAGTTCATACCAGAGCCTGTCTCCGTAGACTTCGCGGCCATAATGATTGGCGCGGCCATTTACAGGCTGGTCGTACCAGATTTCCATAGTGGTATCGTCGAGGTCGACCATCATAAATGTGACTTTAATTTCTTTCATTATTAAGTGTTTTTAAATGTGAGTATGAATGGTTTGTTCCAGTAAGACGGAGACACGTCGTACACTTCGCTTATGCAATAAGAGTAGTTACCACTTACTTCAACCTCCAGTTCCAGCTTGTCATATTTAGTTTTGTGAAACCAACGTGTAGGGATTTTGAGATCGCGGAGTAATTGCATTTCCATCAAAGAGCCTCCGCCTCTCCATTCGCTGAACATTCCGCAATAGTTCCCTTTGGGCACAATAATATATTTTGTTTCCCCAAAACGATTATCTATCAACTTTTGCAAAGGGAGTACCCCGGTAAATGTGAGTAACCCGTATGAGGTTTGGTTCAGTAATTCTTCAGCAAAACTCATATAGGATACAGCTTCTTTACCGTTTCGCTTGCGTATGTCTGGGAAATGTCCGACTGTATTTATGCCGCACTTTAAAAATGTTTGCCGTACCCAAAAAGGATTAAGGTTCAATACATCAATAATGTCTTTTACATACTCTTCATAAGAATAAGTATTGCCCATATCGTAATTATGCAACAAACAATCGTAGTTTGTATAAAGTGTTGCACGTGCATTGAGCCGCGTATTATTTATTAAATCCTGAAAAGGGTTTGATTCGTCCCTATCTTCAATAATATACCGTATTTCGGCGCGATTTTCCTCCGTATCGAGCCATTCTTCCACGAATGGGTGCAGGTGTTCGAGTGAGCCATCAGACAATATATTACTCTTGATTTCATTCAGATAGTAATTTGCATTCTCGAATGCATTATCAGAAATCCAGTCATCGTTGTTATCAAAAAGCTCGTCTCCAGATTTTGTTTCTATACAATCTTGAATAAGTCTGCCAGATTGATTAAGGTTACTTTGATAATCGGTGTATACCAAGTGGTATTTTTCGTCGAGCCTGGTAATGAATGCCTGACGTATTTCTTCTGCAATTTCGGGGGTAAGTTCAATATCGATGTCGTATATCATGGGCTAATTATTATCTGGTGATACAGTTGATAGGGATTCGGCTATGAATTCTTCCTGATTGATGTGGAAGAGTTCAAGACATGCTGCCTCGACAAGTGAGACAAAAACATCTTCCCATAAATCAAACGTTTCAACGTGCCAGTCGTCCTCTCCATCTACTTTAAACTGTGGTTCGACTTTTTCATGGACGTATTCACTTGCAAGCAATAATACTTCTTCGTAAGAAAATGCGGTAGGGTCAATCTCATTCTCTTTCAGGTATTCAATGGCGTAAGGCCGTAACCTGATTGAGTTCCAACTATGTCTGAGACGTCTGCCGAAAACTCCAGTAGCTCCTAACAATTCAAAATCGAATGCTGGAAATCCTCTATCTACCATTATATTAATGTATACGATAATGTCTTCTCTCATAAATCATGTTGTAATTGTTGCGGTTTCGGGTTCATAATGTTGTATGTGTCCCCTGTTTTTTCGTGGACGCTGTAAAGTGTTCGCAGATAGTTCAGCATATTTTCTTTCTGATAGTCTTCTGCGTTGTGGATCGTAAGCACAAGCATATACCTGTCGGGTTTTGATAACCGGCAATAACGAGCATAACAGGAATCGAAAGCGGCCATTTCACTTTTTAATCTTCCGATAGTTACCGGATTATAGTTTTTGGAAATGGGTTCGTAAATTGGGCCGAATGCCATTTTGAGCGCTTCGCGGATTTTGATACGTTCTTCTTCGGAAACATTCTTTGAATCCGCCTGAAAATTCTCTTCGAGTACTTTGTCAATGTCACCATTGTAGGGTGGCTTATCAATAAATATATACCATACCGTAAACATGCGTATGATCCCCTTTGCACCTTGCATTTCTCTTTCTGATTGATTTCGAGTATAGACGATCTGCATCCATGATTTAACACTGGTTTCGTTGCGTTCACCCCGGTTTTCGTTTTCGAAGGCTATCATCAGTGAACGCTTCTTCATAATTTTGTTTATTTTGGTGTAGCCGTAGAATACTCTTAATGCCATAACCTACCTTATAATTTAAGTTTATATTCTTTTGCCTTTTTCTCGGTGATGGAGTATATCTTTTTATCAACCACACATCCAAACCTGTCAAGTTCGCCCATGAAGATGTAGATAGAGTACTTTGTGCCGGGACGGAGTGCCTTATATTCTTGTATGAATTTGTGCAGCTTGGTAATGGCATCGGTGTAGTTTACCGCAAATGTGTCACCAATATTATTCCCTGCCATCCATCGTTTGTACATGCTGTCATCTATGAAACCGAAGTCGTCACAGTATCCCCTGAATATAGGATCATCCTTTGTTGGAGTAATGTATTTCTCGTCTTTTTGCATGATGGTTAAGTTTGTCCCCGTATATCACTACTTTCATTTTTATTATTTTGCTTGTTGATAGTTATTTGCGGGGTGCAATTTTCAATTCGGCAAATTTTCAGATATAACTCGTAGAGTTCTACTTCGGTGGTTTTGTCCAAATCAATAGATGCATTAAACTTAAATGCGTCTACGTGTCCACCAACCCATGAGCCGAAACCCTTTTCAGTGAGCAAATCACAACTAAGGCATATATTAGTACTTTTAATAATCAGAAATATTCCTTGTTTTGATATATTTACATTCATATTATTATGTCTATAGTGGTCTATGGGGTTATGTATCAATTAGCTGTCATTTCTTTTTTTACCTTGTAGATGCGAATGTAACAGATACCATCAGCGAGACTTACATGCTGGGTTCCGTCCGAAATCCAAACGCTCACTTTAACGTCCCTGCACCGTTTGTATTCCTGATTTATTTTGTCGATATGAGTTTGCATATCTTTTAAGAACTTGTCTTTTAACTGTTCATTGGGTAACAATATACCGTCGAGGCATGCAGCATATTCTTTTGTTTCTTCTTCCGCTTTGTTCTTTGCGTTGTTGCTATTATCAAATTTGATATAGTATTTACTCATAATTGTTTGATTTAACTGTTTAATGGAATTAATTTAATTATCAATTATATTAGCTCGACCCGAATTCTGCTCCAGTTTGCCCAGAAGACACCGTTGCAGAAATATGCATATCCATTGTGCCATCTGTCGCGTCTTCTTTTCTTTTCTGTATCACTGGGAATAATATGTATGTTTGTGGTATAAATATTATGTCCAATGGTGACAATGAGTTGACAGTCGCGCCAGACTTCGTGTATTGTACGAAACCCTCTTTTGTCTTCTGTGAGTTTGATGGCGGCGGCAACCGCATCCCTTACTTCATCGTCTGATTCGTCAAGTGTCTTGCGGCTGCCCTCGCGGTATATTACTTCCATATTGTTTCTTTATTAGGATTTGTTCTCGTGTTCGAGCCAGTTGGTATATTTTTCCTGTGCTTGTGTGAATGTTCCGGACGGAGAATTGTCGAACCAGAAAAGGGTTTCGGGTTTCTCGGCATCCATATTTCCCAGAAAGTCGGTAAGGAGTAAATGGTGTTCGTCGCAGAATGCCTTTACTTCTTCCCAATACTTGTAGAATAGATTGCAGCAAGCAAGCCACTGGTAAAAGTCATTGAGTGTTTTTTGTTTCTTCATCTAATAGTAAGTGAATCGTTACTGTTTCCTATGATATATAGCTGGTCAGCAAGACTTAAATATCCATCGGGAGAAATTATAAGATAATCTGCGTAATCAAACCGCATGATCCTGGATGCTTCCTGCAATTTATTTGAAGCGGCCAAATCTTCTTTGCTTGGTTCTGTACCACACGACGGCGAATTACGGGCAAGGATGAAACCGGATGAATTGGACAATAAAGCTGCCTGAAATATCATTCTGATATCGAGTGTGCTTTCGTGTATGCCTCCATCTGCTAAAGGGTAAACGCCCAGCAGATGCATCGTACGATTGAAAAGGATAAGTTTGACGGACATGTGATGCTCAATGGTTTCCTTGTCGTATACTTCCTGAAGTAGCAAGTTATAAACTGATTCGGGACCGGTAATTTTTATCCGTTCTTTTTTGGGGACTTCGTTGACATAGGTTAGTTTAACCTGACTTGCTGTAAGATTTACCATAATGATGTTATTATATTTGTTTAGGATCGAGTGTAATTTCGCCAGCGGTATTGAATTCACAACCACAATTTTCGCAGACTCTCATGGTTTGAGGAAAGTCAAAGTCCCTGCGGACTTTACTCGAATCGCACAATGGACATTTGACTGTCTTCAACCAGCGGACTATTGGCCGTTTCATACACTAAGCTCTGTTTCGGTAAATAAGAGGTTATTAAGCCTGCTGCCGTGTGAACGGAGCGTTTCTAAGAATCCGCGTCTTTCGCGGGGCTTAATGTGTGTTTCCTGTGCCATATCGGCGAGAAACTGACGGTATGCTTTGTCGTCGGTAAGCCCGGCGATGTTTTCGCCGGACTGTGATATGCCTGTGAGGGCGGTAATTAATTCGAAGTTATCTTCCATGATTGTATGGTTTATACTGCAATGAGTTCTTCTGTGAGTACTGTGCTGAAATATACTTTTAACAGCTGGTCGAAATAGGGTGTGAGATATTCGTTTTCCTTATCGGTAGGATACGGATATTTGGCTGGCACTTCGTATTCGAGGCATGATTTGATATTGACAAGGTAGTCGTTGTGCCATCCGAGTTTGTCGAGTTTAACGATGATATACTTCTCGAAAGCGCGGGCTGCCATTTCGAGCATTGTTCCCCAATAAGGTTTTGAGCGGTATTCGTCGCATTCTTTAGAACGCTCGCAGAATGGCTGGCTTTTTATTGCAGAACGCAGCTGACGGAATGCCTGCATCAGTTCATTGTCGATATGATCGTTACAGATGTCGGATGCGAACGATAATCTACTGCCCAGACGTATACATGTGTAATTATCGAGGGCATGGAACCATTCGTGAGCTAAGGCTCCTGCTCCCTTCATTTTGGTGAGGTTGATAACCCGTTTGACTGGTTCGTAATGTGCGGATGCGCTTCCGCTACCTCTTGCACCAAACGCAAGCGCGAGTTGCCCTTCGAGCGTAATGGCTTCGGGTGAAACTCCGAGAGTATCGGCTAAGTCCATAAGGGCGTCGTAAGCATCATTGAGACTTGCTGCACGGTCGACCTGACTGAGCCAGTTGCCAAATTCAACACCCCGAAACGGGAATACGGAAGAGAATTTTGCTGGTGATACATCCAACTCTTTCCGGTGATCGCTACCAAGACGGGGACGGTTCCAGTTGCGGCGTTCCTTTGGCACAAAGCGGATCATGTCGTAAATCCCCTTTAGTTCTTCGTTGTTGTCCTGATAGAATGTGTATGCTGTATCGGAATTGGGAAATCCTCTTTTCAGGATAACATTGGGCTTCCCTTTTGGGGTGATGAAAAACTCTTTGGTTTTAAGGAAATATCGGATGGAGCATTGCAGTTTGTCATTCTTTTTGGGTGTGCCGGACTGTTCTTTTATCCAGTCGACACATTCCTGTACTGTTCCGTGTTTGTAAGACCTTTGTCCTTTACTTACAAAGTATGCGCCCTGACCAAAACCAAAAAAGGATTTGCCGACTTTATAAGGATATGAATTGTAATCTTCCTGCGGCCAATTAGCACAAGTCATTTCCAATAGAAATGTTTGATAGCTTTCGCCAGCAATTATTTTTGTGAGTTCTTCGGGTACATTGTTTTCAAGTATCTGCTTAATAAGATTGATGTATGCCATTGTGGTGGCTGCCCATCGTTTGAGTGAGGTGGATCGTGGCTTCGCAGGTATTTTGTTGTACAGGTATTGCATATTGATTGCCTGTTCGACAGTTATCTCACCATCGCGGTACAGCCGTGTGAAATCGGGACGGGGAAATACTTTGGAAAGGGGTTGTGTAATGAGTGCATCGTCGGTGATGAGCCTGATACGTTCCATGTGTTGGGATGCAAGGTCTTTCTTTGCCCCGCCAATCTTTTGACCGAAGTCTTTAATGTTAGTCGCTTCCATAATTGATTATTTATTGAATGTTGATTATTCGTTGTTTTGTAAAATTCTGATTTGACGTTTGATTTCGTCGGACGAGAAACCGAGATTGTGTACATCGCGGTTGAGTGCTCCGGCTGTGCCACCCCGGGAACGTCCGAGACGCATACGTTCGATAACTTTTCCATCGGCTTTGTCGAGTTTCTTTTGTAGGCGGTTTATAGCCTCGATCCTCTTAAGCGGGGAAAGATTCTTCCTGTTTTCGGCAGCAACCTGTTCGAGGTAATCGTATCCGCCGGGCAGTGCGTTGTAGTCCTTTGTAGTGGCGAACAAACGCTTTTTGATGATTTTACGTGCTTCTTCAATCATAATTTAATCAGTATTTAATGCAGCGACTTGATGAAGAATAGGTAGAACCAATACGAAATGGTTACAAGCCGCGCACATTTATTGCATAAAAAAGGCGTAAACGGTATGTCTACGCCTCGGAATGGTTGATTTTGATTGGTTTTATTCGTCTGTGACGGGTATGTTGACGAATGTTTCTTTAATGTCTTTGATGTAGGAACGCAGGGCGCTCATCGTGCATGTGACAAGGGCATAGGTGTCGAAGTCGAATGTGCAGCAATAGCCGTAGAAGTCTTTGTCATCCCTGACCTTGATTTGAATGGTGTTGCCAGTTTCCATGGAAATGGTTACATCGCCTTTGGCGGTAGGCCAGATGTAGATATTGTCTTTTACAAGCTGGAACCAGTCAAGATCTTCTGCCGGTTGTAAATACGCGGCTATTTTATCGTAGCCATCTTCGTTCTGTGCCTCGATGGCGGAATAGATGTCTATTTCCATTGTTAATGCTTTTCTACATCAATATTAAAATCTTTCCGTCGTAGATTGCGGAGGTATTTTTTAAAGGCTTTTGTTTTAGCTTCGCCTTTTGTCCTGGCACTGACAAGTACAGCATCCGACCACCGGCAGTCTATGGAGACTTTATAGGTTTCGACGGGTTTCTTTTTAGTTTTCTTCGTAGCACTCATCGTATTTAATTTTAAGTCGTTTACAAATTTGCTTTGCTGTATCAGGTTGTGCAACAGTGTCTCCAAATAATTCGTGGAAGCCGAAATAATGACCGATATCATTTGCTTTCTGGATAGGTGAATAAGCGAGGTATTCGTCCCACGTAGCACCTAAGTAATCCAAGAATTCTTCTTTTTTGTCTCTTGCCCATCCATTGATAAACATATCGTTTAGTTCTTCTTCGTCCACACTTCCGAATGAGTATGCCCCGGGCATATACGGATTCTTATATATTGCCTGCCAGAATTTTCCTTTTGATACCCAACGGAATATTACTCCGTATTCGAAAAGACTTATTGCAGTGTCTTTGTCGATACCATGCCAATTCCTGTTTTTCATATTTCCTGCGTTTTTTTGTTACGTACTTCTAATCTTTTACGGGCAAGATAGCGGACTTCACTCTCGAAAATGGGTACGAGCTTGTTTTTGTCGTAGCGGTAAAAGATTGAGCTTATACCTCTGTCGCGGTAAGATTCCATGCGGTCGAGCAGTTCTTTTTCCCAGTCTACCTGATCGTAAGTATATAACCATGTGCCCTCCGGATGGATTTGCCAGATAAAACGTATTTCACCCTGTGTTTCACTTATACGGTAGGCATCCCCAATCAGATCGTTTTGATACTGGGGTTTGAGCAACTGTTTGATAATGCGTTGCATCAGGGTTTGTAAGCGATGTGGTTTCATTCCTGCTCTTGTTTTTGGGTTTGGAACTGAAGGAGTATTTCGGGATAACGGGATTCGTCGCAGATTTCGAGTGCGGTGTGGTCTTCGCAGTCCTGGCACCAGCAATCGTTGCGGTCGAGGTCGTCCCCACCGGCAGGTTCGTCGTTGCTGTTTGGTAATACCCATTGTTTGATTTCGACATTACGGGAGCCGCATTCGGTGCAATACCAGACGTCTTTGTCGTCCATCTTTTTATATCCTTGCAAGTTGCTAAAATCGTATTGGATACATGGATTGGACATGACAAGGTTTGCACCTATATCGAGCATGGCTTCACCTAATAGTGCCGTGAAGTGTCGATTGTAATATTGCTCTAATTCGTATGTGGATTTTCCGCGCAGATCCTCCGGCAGTTCTTCCTGTTTTATGTCTCCGGCAAAGTAGCGGAAAACAGCATCGAGACGATTGTATTTTTCTTTGTTGGTGGTGTCTTTGATGTATATCCATTGATCGTCTTTGAACATATCGAATGGTCTTCGTGCATCTATTTTCATGGGGTTGTTTGTTTTGGGAAGTTAAAATCTATACTCTGGGCATTGCACCAATAGGTATCGCCGGAGTTATTTTCTGCAATATATAATATCTGGAACTGCTCTTTGGGTGTGTCTTCTTCAATCCATCTGCCCCAGACGTTTTGTAATTGGGATGCCGGAAGAGTGAATTCTTTTCCAAAAGAAGTTAGAGTGTGGTCGGCGCATTGTAACCATACTCCGTCGGTTTCATCGTTACCCATGATACGGGCAGAGGAAATGATGACGGGTATTTCGCGGACTTCAATTTCTCCGGATTGTATGGCTGCAAACAGATAGGCTTCGGCTTCTTTTTCGAGTTCGTAATCCCATTGGTAGTAAACAGTCTTAAGTTCGTTTATGGAAAGCCCATCCCATTGCGGGTAGTTTTCGTAAAACCATTCGAGTGTTTTTTCTCCTGTGATTGTTGATGATAGGTCGTCGGATGTCATAACATCGTCTCTACGTTCGTAGTTGGGCAGAAATTGGACTACAAAGTGCCATGAATGCCTGTCGGCCATGTCTTCCCAGAAACCAAAGCCACGAGTGAAAGAACCGTCGGGTTTATTTCGCTTGCACTGGAATGAGGTGAGCCTATACAGGTCGAGGATGCGTATTTCTTCTTCGATAGAAGCAATAGTCCATGTTTCTCCATTGCGGTGTGATTCGGTGGAGTCTTCGAACTGCATAGTGGCTATGCCGTCGCTAATGGATACAACAGATGCAATGCCGTTGAAGTAGCTGCTTTTGAACCTGTTGCCGGGTTTGATGGCGAATAGGTTATAGGGGTTTGCTGTATGTTCCATATTGCTCTTTTATAATAGTAAGTACATGTATTACTGTGTTTGCTGTGAGGTCAGCTTCGTAGATAGTGTGCCCGTCGGAAAGGGTTACTAAGAGTTCGCCAGTACAATATATTTCAACTTTGGCATAAGTGGCAGCTACACCATAGTCGTCTTCATCGAGGTATAGTCCGAATAAAAGATTCCCCATATCAATATTATGGATATTACCGGATTCGGACAGGTGTTCTTTGATGGTTGTGATGGCTTCTTTAACGGCATCCTGAATTTTCCACTCCGCCTGATTTAACCATGCTTTATGTTTATTTATCATCGTGATATTATTATTTGGTTTGTTCGAATAAATAGGCAGTTAGTTTTCGGTGGTGTTATCAGCAAAGCCTGAATCTATGATAAACAGTATGTCTTCGATGTGCTTTATATTCAGGTTCCGTTGCTGAATGGTGATGCCGTTGGTAAGTTGTACCTGCAAGTTGCCGCAATCATCAAGGCTTATGCCGGAGAAATGACTTGTACAGCTTTCGCCATACTGTGCATCGTAAAAGACAGGGAATTTGTGTTTGCGCTCGATGCCTGTGATTTTGCCGTGTTGCCGGATATGGGCGGCAATTTCGATACATGCTGCCTTTTTGTTTTGGGTGAACAGCTTTTTCAGCCTGTTGATTTCTGTATATTTTGTCATTGGATTGATTGTTATTGGTTATCGAAACAGTAAATTTTGCGGATTACAAACTTTTGCTCACTTTTTTCGCACAGGGATTTCAAGCCATCGAGACCGTTGCAGAAGTGGTCGGTTCCCTGGTCTTTTTCTTCGTCGAAATCTGTTGTTAGCTTGATTGACAAATGTCCGTCAAAGTACTTATGGTCGGTATATGTGACTAAGCATTGCACATAGTGCGGTTCTACGTTGTGGTGGGTGATGTATTCCCGATACAGGTTGTCGATAGTTTGGATATTGGCAGATACAGGTATCAGTTCTCCATTTTTCCCACAATCGAAGCATTGGCCTTGCTCAAGACTGGACTTAATGTATTCGCAGAATTCCTTTGTATTGGGATTGATCCACGCCTGACACCGCACATTGGTTGAGAAACAGTGCGGGCAGATGGTTTTGGACTGTTGGCTTTCTTGTTGCATACGGCTCATGGATTAGTTATTCTTTTTGCTTTTTTGAATAATAACTTTTACTTCGAGTGCAAGCCCTTCGAGAACATCGTCTTCGAGGTTTTCGTATTGTTCGGTGTCTCCATGTGCATATAGCACCATTTCGGGATAAACTGTCGTAATGTATCCGTTGCCTGTTTTGTAGTATTCTTCCAAGTCGACCGAGTCAAGGCATTCGATTGACATCATTGCCTGGATGCGGGCTTGGGGTGAGTAACTGTCTTTGCCGGGAATGTGCATCATGGGTAATTCGTGTATTAACCAGCTATTCCCCTCTTGTGTGCCGATAACAAGGGCATTTTCGTGATTGAGGTAGATGTCTGTCCTGTCACGCCCGAATGTATCGACAAGTATTTCGCCCAATTCCTGACTAAATAGGGTTGTGTCGAGTAGGAATTTGTCGAGTGTGTTGGGTATCTTGGTGATTTTTCCGGCAAGTGATATATTCTGGAGCTTGCGTGCATAGGTTGTACTTATATCTTCTAATATGTTTTTGTACAATGCAAGCTCTATACGTTTAAAGCCATTTGCCTGCAAGGACTGGATTATGTAAAGTTCGGTGCGGTCTTCCTCTTCTTCGGGTGGCATGAGCGCATCGAGAAATGAACCTGATTCTGTTACATTGATTTCTTCTCCGTCACGGTAGGTGCCTTCGTAAAATCCTGTGACCATCCATGCAAATCTTGTATTGCCGGAGGAATCGGTATAGCTAATGGGCATTAGATAGGCTCCTGTGGTACAAATCATGTCGCGGGCAATATCGTGGGTCTGTATACCGCAATCTATCTGCAAGGGTTGTTCGTCGGGCACAATTTCGTATTTGTCGACTTTGAAGTTGGTGCGCTTTATCCATATTATCTGGAGCGCGGCAGAGGATGCAGAACGAAATTTCTTAAATTCGGCTTCTTTGTCGTCGAGCCTTTTTACTTCATTATTGACTGTGACGGAGTACTTTCCGTTTATTTTTAGGTAGAATGCCATGATGTTAGTTATTTTTGGATGGATGAATTATAATTTTCGGACTGTTGCAGGATTGCCTGTTTTACTTCTCCTTCGGGCGGAAGTATGGCATACTGGTGTTGCAGGAAGTAAACGCAGGATGTATTTTTCTTCTTGTCTTTGGATACGCCATCGTATTTTATTTGTTCCTGCTTGTTACTGGCAAGGAAGTGCATGTTCTGTATGCAGCGGAGTTTATCGGCATCCTGCTGATTTTGCGCTACAAGATTGTAGCCGACGGGTTTTCCGTCAATGACAACTATAGTTATATCCATAGGACTATTTGCACGGTTTACGTGTTGCTCTCACGAATTTTGTTAATATATAATGTACTTTGATATCATGTTTTTGGTTGGGGTTAGGCATTTGCCACGTTCATCAACGACAATAATATCGTAGATGCCTACCTGATGGCGGTGTGGTGAGAATGCCTGCCCGAATTGTTCGAGACTGGAAAATATGTTCTGAATGGGTACAATACTGGCAACGGCATCGAATAGGTCCCGATGAGACTGCACAGTTTTTGCTTTTCCATTAGCATCGACTACCATATATCGTCCGGGAAAGTATTTGCCGGATACATCGTTTGTCTTGTAGTGCCTGCTATGCGGCATTTGTGCATAATAGTAGCACTTTGTAGTTTGATACTTGCGGCAGATTTCGAACCATAGACGTGGTTCAGGCTGCTGGCTTGTTTGTACCTTGAAAGTGATTTGCCGGGGGTTGTCGAGGGTGAGGGCAAAGAAGTGTCCATCGGTGTTGTACGTTATCCACTGAGGGCATAGTTTTTTTGCTACTTGTATCAGCCGGGTTGTTTTACTATAAACCAGTTTTTGCAGATTTCCGTGCAGGAATTTTATATCGGACTGGTTGCCGATAATGACAAAGGTTGTTGTACATATTTTCTCCATACGCTTTGGTGCTCGTTTAACGTGTTGCTCTCACGAATATGTTGTTTCAGATATTGTTTACCATACAGAAGTGTTCGTAATATGCGTCTTCATTAGCTTGCACATGAACGGCAAGGGCGGCGGCTTCGGCTTCATCCTGATAGAACTTGGACTTTGAGCAATATGCTTTCTTGGTGGTGTAGTCGTACAGGATATTGTCGTACTTACTGAATGATAAGCCAGTCTCGGCACATTTGCCGGGAAAGCGGGCAGTGATAAATTTAATCATGGGCTATTTTCTTTTTTGATTCGTTCGATTTCGCGCCGGATATACCATGATGCTTTTTCGAGGTCTTCGATTTGCTTTTGACTTCCGGATATTCCGGCATCGTCTTTAAGCCCTGCACGCCATAGATATTTTATGGCATTTCCTATGCAGAAGTTGTGGCACTCGGTAATCTGGATACATTCTACTCCTTACGGATGCGAAGTGTAGTGTTTCGGATGGTTCACGTTATCGCCCATATTATTTGCATTTGGTTTGTACTATTTATACCTATTAGCGAATAGTACGGATGCAATGGTTTGGTTTGAAACCGGGCGAAAATATTTCCTGCATTGTGCGTTATCTTTCCCAATAGTGCGGTCTGCACCGGGATACAGTATGGGCATAATACCGGCATACTGTATCCTACGGCGCAGTGTTACAGGTGGGAAAGATGTGTTTCACAACACTTGCAGAAATTGGAAATAAAATGTAGTGTAGGCAATTCGGGGTGCAATCCCGACATAGTGTATATTAAAGCCCGAAAATAAAAGAAAACAGCGCACCCATTTTGGGCACGCTGTCAAGGGTTGTTTTGGGTTTAGGTGTGCAATTAAGCTGCTGTTTCTTCGACAAGTGCTAATTCCGGTGTTTCTGCATTTTCAGTAACGGCAATTTCTGCGGTCGCTTCGATTGCAGCATTATCCAGAGCTACTTCTACGGCAGTTTTTTCTTTCAGATTGACACGGAAACCGAGTGCATCGAAACTTGCTTTTGTAGCTTTGAAAAGTTCTTTGTTGTACTCGCGATTTTTGTCCTGCAATCTTTCAAGGTCTTTTTTGGTCGGTATAAGACCGATTTTTGCCCATACAGATTCATCCAGAATGTACTCTTTCACAAGGTCGCCTTTTTTGTTGCGGATGATAATTTGAGACGGAGTTGAGGCACGGAATTTTGAGCGGATACCGTCGTTATCCTCACGCAGCTTCATTTCTTCACGCTTTGTTTCCCACATGGTTTTCACCACATTTTTCCACACACGGAATGTTTCGTCTTCCAACGCTTTTCCTTTCACTCCGGGTTTAACTTCATAATCGTCACCGTAGAAATGTTGGGCAGTGTCTTTGTCCTCTTTTCCTGCATAAACTAAAAAGATACCAGCTGTTTTTGTGTCAGTTGCAGCATACTGTTCTGCATTTAATTTTTGAGTTGCCATAATGTTATAAAAATTTGTTATTACTATGCAAAAGCGCATATTGCGGGCACTGGGGATTCGAACCCCACATTCAGCTCATACGAGGGAAAGACGGCAAACCGTGACGCACGTGTACCCTTTGGCAAAAATTGCACGCATTCGTTCAACCCGAAAACGTGCAATTTTCAAAAACAACTTTAACGTTATGCAAAGTGTGCAGCATAGTTTGCCCGGCAGAAATTTTGTGCTATATTTGCATTACTACTATTCTTTGAACCTTACAAACTCCTGTTATACTCCCATTTCAACAGGATGCTTCTTCTGCACACCCCAGTCCTTTTCCAGACTGGCAGTTAACGTTTGGCGGTGGCATTTAGGCGGTTAGCCGAGAAGAATATTAAGCATAGCATTGGCATACACGTTTATCTCCGTCCCTCGTGCAGGTTGTTTTTCCTGCATTGTGTTTTTTATCTCCGTGCGCAACTGGGCGCAATTATGGCATTATTCAAACACTACCGTTAAGATGTGGTACTCCCAATAAATAACGTACCTTTTGCATCCGGTCACAAAGTACACGTACTTTCACCGTTCCATAAAAATCTACTTTGGTATGTAGTCGGGCGGAATGTGGTTATTTAACACTTTCTTTAATCATTCCATAATGAACCCTACAAGCGTAATTTTTACGTAGAACGCTCTCACGTTTTTTTGTCTCACTTAAAAAGCGGCTTAACTTTCTGTTTTTTACTTTCTGTTTTTAATTAGTAATCTATATATTTAAAATCTTTGTATGTTCTGTATATCTTTTCGGGCTTGTTTTGTTTGCCGTTTTGATATACTCTATAATAATTCAAATTTTTTAATCTCAAAAATAAT
>OHHU01000073.1_pt1 | contig 64450 bp, 54 predicted proteins | sample 1568151 | NCBI WGS metagenome assembly OHHU01 (sample SAMEA3879572, study PRJEB24766) | human gut metagenome | biome: human-associated habitat; feature: feces | place: USA | collected 1985/1987 | reverse complement strand
CTCATTGTCGCGCAGTTCCACGCCCATCAGCAGCTTGAGGGACGGCAGCGCGGGAGCCTCCGGAGCATCCATGTCCAGCGGCGTCAGAAGCGGGAATATCTGGTTGTTGAAATACTGCTCCAGCGTCAGTTTCTGGGAAGTGCTGAGATCCTCCATCGCCAGGGGGTTGATCCCGTTGATTTCCATCCACGGAAGAATTTCCTCATGGAACAGGCGGTATTGGTCCTCAATCATGCGGCCCACGCGGGAGCGGATGGCTTTCAGCTGGCGGGTGGGCGTCAGCCCGGAAATGTCCTTCACGCGGGAACCGGAATGCCGCAGCATCTGAAGGCCGCCCACGCGCACCATGAAAAACTCATCCAGGTTGGAGGCGGTAATAGCCAGAAACTTCAGGCGTTCCAGAAGGGGAAGATCCGTCCTTACGGCCTGGTCCAGCACACGCTGGTTGAATTCCAGCCAGGAAAGTTCTCTGTTGATATATTCGTCAGACATGGGAAAAATGGAAAATGGAAGTTTTTTAAATCAGCCTACCGCTGGGGCGCCAGCACGACGTCATACCCGAAAATATCCGCAAACAGGTCGCCCTTCAGCCGCAGGGCCAAGTCTTCCACGGCGGTTTCCCGCACGCCCTGAAGCTCCAGCTCCAGCATGCGCCCGCGGATGTGCGCCCGGACGCCGTTCACGCGCTGGGCATGGCCGCGTTCCAGGGCGTCCGCCACGCGCAGGATGGCGGCCATCTTGGCTACGCGCATGCGGTCCCTCAGCTCCAGCTCCCCGTACATGGGATCGGAATTGGCGGGAACCTCATGCCGGTGGTAGCGGGCCAGCAGGGCGATCGTTTCCACATCATCCCGGGAAAGGCCGAAAATTTCACTGTTGAGAATGATATACTGGGAATGGAGCTGGTGGTTCTGCTGGTTGATGAAAGAGCCAACCTCATGCAGGATGGAGGCCACTTCCAGCAGCAGCCGGTCATGCTCGGAAAGGCGGTGCAGGTCCTGAAGCTGGTCAAACATTTCCATGCACAGGCGCGCCACATGCTCGCGGTGCCCTTTGTCCGCCTTGTACCTGTCCGCCAGAATCCCGGCGAAATGAAGGACCTCCGCCTCCAGATCCCCCGGATGCTGTTCCGCGCGTATCAGGCTGCTTGAAAACTCCTCGTCATAACCGCTCGCGGGAATAATGACGTCATCCAGGTTCAGGCTGCGGGCAATCATTTCCGTCATCAAGACGGCGGGCAGCAGGGAATCCACCCCGGCGAAATCCGCCCCGTAAACGTTCATGCGCTGTTCCAGAGTGGTGCGGGACATCCGCTCCGCCTCCGCCGCCAGGGAGGAGCACGCCACCTTGCCTTCCGGCGTAGGGGAAAGGCGGTCCCGGAGCTGCTGCATTTCCTGGCCGATGACGATAAGGCCCGCCAGGCCCTTCACGCCCCCGTAATCCAGGCAAATCTGGTCCACCTGTCCGCGCATGTGCTCCCGCAGAATGGAAAGCTCCGCCACATCGTCTCCGTACTCGATTTCCCCGACGGCCTCCCCCGTGCGGTGCGTTCCCAGCCTGTAGCAGGAATAACGCACGATGCGCCCCTTCTGGAACAGAAGCACGCGGGTATTGCCCGGCCCCGTATGGACCACAAGCACCTTTTTCTTGCTGAATCCCGGATACTGGGCCAGAGCCTCCTGCACCTTCACGTAGATGAGGCGCGTCATCTTGCCGTCGTCAATGCGGCGCCCCCGCAGGCCGTGTGCCACGTGCATGCGGTTCACGAACACGTCCACATTATCCGCCTCGGAAATGATGTTGGAAATCATGAACCGGACGGAAAGCTTGCTGCCGGCTCCGTATTCCTTGAGAATTTCCAGATAGTCGCCGATAATTTGCACGCAGCGGTCCATGGTATGCCGGGAAATGCGGTGGAACCGGAAAATATCACGCGCCATCGGGACGGGCTGCTGAAGGAAATCCAGCAGGCGAATCCTGTCCCGGACAGCCTCAGCCACCATCAGGCTCATGGAGCTCGGGCCCAGATAGATCACCGCCTGAGTTGATAATTCCGAATCCTGAACCTGCTCGCCTTGAATCATTGCCATACCATGTATTGTTTCCCGGCCGTGGAGCAAGAACGGCAACGTGACAAAAAAGCCGCTTCCACCCCTTCCAGCAAAGGAAAGAATAAGGGATTTGCCTTTTGACGGCAAGAGATAAGCGCGGCTCCCTTCCCGTCCCGGCGGAACGGCTCTTCAAGACGGCTATTTCCCATAGGCCCCCAGCAGGGGAACCAGCCGCGGGGCAAATCTTTTCATGCAGAAAAAAAGCCCCGCCAGCACGGCGAAAATGACCGGAACCAGACAAAGCCAGAGCATGTCCCACGCTTCCCCCTTCCATGTAATCCAGCCGCTTTCACGCAGCAGGATGATGACGATGTAATGCGTCCCGAAAATGAAAAAACACGCCGGAGCCAACCCCGCCACCCATCTGGCCGTGCGCGGAAACCATTCCGTGAACAGAATGGCCAGGGACATCAGCCCCAGCATGCCCAGGGCGATGAGCATCGAGTTGTGCTGGTCCCGGTGGCCTGCCAGCCACCAGGTAAGCGCAAGCGTGGCAGCCAGAAAGGGCACAGCGTACCGGCGCACGGCCTCCGTCAGGAACGGGAGGGAATACCGGGAAACATACATTCCCAACAGGAAAAATCCCAGGCTGTTGGCGATGGGATAATCATGATCCGCCAGATCCAGCGCAAAATAGTTCAGGGACAGCATGACCATGCCCGCCCAGAGCAGATAGTCTCCCAAGCGGTAAAGAAGGGGAGCCGCAGCAGTATAAATAATAATATCGCGCAGGAACCACATAGGCGCGTCCACGGGATGCCCGGCAATGCCCAGGCAGCGTCCGAACGCCGCGAGAGCGGGCCAGAACCCGGCGCCCTCCTCCCCTTCCAGCCATTCATACATAGGCCGGTAGGACGCATAATATTCATGCAGGGGAGACCAGCCGATCAGGACGGCCGCAACCAGCCCCCACACCAGATACGGACGGAGAAGAAACCAGCTCCGCCTCCAGAGGAAAAGGCTTCCTCCATCCAGAGGGCCGAACGAGCCTCTCCCCACAAAGTAGCCCGCCGCCAGCAGAAAAAAGGGCGTGCGCGCCGCCAGAAACTCCGCCCATATCCACCGGTACAGCTCCGCCGAATAAAAGGCCATGTGATTCGCAATAATCAGGATGCAGGCGACCACGCGGGCCACATCCACCCACACCATCCGGCGGGCGGCGGTCTTCTCCAGAATCACGGGAACGGAAGATACCGGCGGCGTCATTCCCTGGAGGGGGCTGAAGTTACAAAGGAGCAATGCCGAGCTGTTCCGGCAACGCGATGCGGGGGCGGTCCGTCACAATCAGGGGCGCGCCGTCCGTTACGATAACCGTGTGCTCAAAGTGGGCGGAAGGTTTGCCGTCCGCCGTGACGACCGTCCAGCCGTCATCCAGAATTTTAACGGAAGGCCTGCCCGCGTTCACCATCGGCTCAATAGCCAGGGCCATCCCCTTTTTCAGGCGCGGAAGCTTGTAATGGGGGCGGTAATTGGGAATCTGGGGTTCTTCATGCAGGTGGCGGCCTATGCCGTGCCCCACAAAATCCCGAACCACGGTAAAACCGCGGGGACGCACGAAACCTTCCACCGCCGCGCAGACGTCCGCCAGCAAAGCGCCCGGCCTTACCAGTTCAATGGCGCGGAACAGGGATTCCTCCGTCACGGCCAGCAGCCGCAGTTTTTCCGGATCCACCATACCCACCGGAACGGTCATGGCGTTGTCTCCATGCCAGCCGTCCACAACAGCGCCCACGTCCAGGCTCACAATGTCCCCGTTCTGGATGCGGCGGGGACCAGCGCTGCCGTGCACCACCTCCTCATTGATGGAAATGCAGAGCTGGCCGGGAAACCCGCGGTATTGGTAAAAGGAATTGCCTACCTTGTGCTTTTTAAAGATTTCACGCGCGATATCATCTATTTCCCGCGTAGTGCGTCCCACCTGGACTTCGGCCCCGATCTCCATCAAGATTTCCGCCGTTACAGCCCCGGCCTTCTGCATCTTGGCTACCTCGCCGGGAGACTTGATATGGATTCGTTCTGCCATGGGATTTATTCTTTCTATTGCCGGTACTCTTCCAGCTTGCGGGCCAGATCCCGGGAAACCTCGGCAGGTTCCCGTTCTTCGGACACCGTCATTTTAACGACCAGGCCGCGGGCCTCGTAGTACCTGGCTGCGGGCAGCGTCATGGCTTCAAAATCCTTCCAGCGGCGGGCGAAAGCTTCCATGTTGTCATCCTTGCGGGAAACCATTTTCCCGCCGCACTTGGAACATTCCTCTTCCGGCGTCTGCACCACGTAACCGCATGTGGAACATTCCCGGCGGCGCATGATGCGCTGTTCAATGAGCTCCCTGGACACATCCATCCAGACGACCACGTCCACAGAGGTTCCCCGCTGGTTCAGAAAATGGTCCAGCGTTTCCGCCTGCGCAACCGTGCGGGGATAGCCGTCCAGCAGCCACGCGCCATGGTCCATCTCTGACAACCAGCCGCGCACCATGTCGTTGACAATTTCGTCCGGAACCAGCATGGCCCTGTCCATATAGCTCAAGGCTTTCCGGCCCAGTTCCGTGCAGGATTCCACTTCCCTCCGCAACAGGGAGCCGGTGCTCAGGGAGTGAAGGCCGAAGGTATCAGCCAGAAACCGGCCCTGGGTCCCTTTGCCGGATGCGGGAGCCCCAACCAGAATGAAATGCTTGAGTTCCTTCATATCTTTACTTTCAGTAAAAAAGGGGGGCTTACTGCATGGCGTTGTAGGCGATGGCTCCGGCCAGCACAAGCAGGGCGATAACAATCCACATGACGGTAACGGTGCGGCTGCCCGCAGCGGCGCCGGTACCCTGGATGTGCCCGTATTTGCCCTTAAGTTTGCCTTTTTTCAGGAAACCGTCGTAATTGCGGGAAAGAAGAGTCGTTTCCACCTGGCGCATCATGTCAAGCAGTACGCCCACCAGAATAAGAAGGCTGGTGCCTCCGAAGAACTGGGTGACCAGGTAGGGGATATTGCCTCCGATATTCAGCAGGGAAGGCAGGAAGTAAATGAGGGTCAGGAATGCGGAACCGGCAAAGGTCAGCCTTTGCATGGTCTGGTCCAGGAAGAGGGCGGTGGGGGGGCCGGGACGAATGCCGGGAATATAGCCGCCGTTGCGCTTCAGGTCTTCCGCGATCTGGGAGGGCTGGAACATGGTCGCCACCCAGAAGTAGGAGAAGAAGAAAATCATGAGGCCGGAAATAATGTAATAGCCGGAAGAAGCGGGATTCAGCCAGTCATTCATCTTGGTCGCGATCCACTGCAGCGTGGTGTTGTAATGGGCGATCTGGGAGAAGAGGACCTGCGGAAGGGAGAGGATGGCCGTAGCGAAAATGACGGGCATCACGCCGGAGTAGTTAAGCTTGAGAGGCAGGTACTGAGTGGCGCCGTTGAACATTTTATTGCCCATGACCCGTTTGGCGTACTGCACGGGAATGCGCCGCTGGGCCTGCGTCACCGTCACGACGAGCGCCACCACAACAATCAGGAAAGCAATCAGGGCCACGAGCAGCATGGCTCCCATGGGGACAACCGTACCGTCCTTGTACACCAGGGTTTTCCAGGCCAGGGTGACTGCCCCCGGAAGGGCGTGAATAATGTTGACGGAAATGATGAGGGAAACACCGTTGCCGACGCCGCGTTCCGTAATCTGGTCGCCTATCCACATCAGGAACATGGTGCCCGCCACCATAATGAGCACCGTCATGAGGGCGAACTGGATGCCGGGGTCAATGACAAGCTGGCAGTCCGCAGGAATGTTGAGACCCACGGCCTGCAGGCGTTCCGGGTGTTCCAGCGTGCCGACCAGGAACCAGCCCTGCACAAGGGCAATGACGATGGCGATGGCGCGCGTCCACTTGGTCATTTTCTGGCGGCCGCCTTCTTCCCGCACCATCTTGGCCCACTGGGGAACCACCGCGGAAAGGAGCTGGGTCATGATGGAAGCGGAAATGTAGGGCATGATGCCCAGAGCAAAAATGCCGCACTGCTGGAGGCCGCCGCCGGAGAAAATGGTCAGCACGGTAGCCAGACCCGCTCCGGGGCCGCTGGCGTTCGTGGAGGCTTCAATCACTTTCTGCAACTCCATGACATCAATGCCCGGCAGGGGAATCTGTACCCCCAGGCGGACGACGACAATCATCGCCAGTGTGAACAAAATCCGGCGCCTGAGCTCCGGTACTTTCATGGAGTTTGCAAATGCGGATATCATGGTCCTGTAATATAAAAGTTGGCGCGCAGCTTGGCTTGCATGTCGCGGCGGTTTGCACCCGGGGCATCCATGGGAACCGCAACAGTAAACACAATGATGCGAACCGGGTCAAGCTGCATGACCCGGTTCGCCAAATGTGATTAGGCTTCGCTAAGCACGGTGACGGTGCCACCGGCCTGGGTTACCTTCTCGCGGGCGCTGGCGCTCACGAAGTCCACGACTACGTTCAGGTTCTTGGTCAGGGTGCCGTTGCCGAGAAGCTTCACGGCGTCGCAGGGACCTTGGACGAGCTTGGCTGCACGCAGGGTGTTTTCATCAACCGTAGCGCCGGCTTCAAACACGCGTTCAAGCTGGGAGAGGTTGACAATGAGGATTTTATCCTGGAAGCGGGTATTGTTGAACCCCTTCTTGGGCAGACGGCGGTGAAGGGGCATCTGGCCGCCTTCAAAGCCCGGCCGCCGCCTCCTGATCAGATTAGATGGCCTTTTCCTTCTTCTTGCCGCGGTCGGCAAGAACCTGGTCGCTCGTGCGCAGGGAAGCGAGAGCCTGCAGGGTTGCCTTCACCACGTTGGCGTGGTTGGAGGAACCGAGGGATTTGGCAACAATGTCACGCACGCCCGCTACTTCCAGCACGGCACGGATGGTGTTGCCGGCAATCAGGCCGGTACCGGGGGAGGCGGGCTTCAGAAGCACCTTGCCGCCGCCGAATTCGGAGTAGACTTCATGCGGAATCGTGCCGTTGGCGATGGAGACCGGGCGAAGCTGGCGCTTGGCGGCTTCCGTAGCCTTGCGGATGGCGTCTGCCACTTCATTGGCCTTGCCGAAGCCGAAGCCTACGCGGCCTTCCATGTCTCCGCTCACGACGAGGGCGGAGAAGGAGAAGCGGCGGCCGCCCTTGACGACCTTGGCGCAACGGTTGATGAACACAACCTTTTCAGCGAGCTGGGGGCCTTCTTCCACGGGAGCTTCAGCCTGAGGGCCACGGCGTCCGTCACGACGGGGTCCGCGGGGTCCGCGGCCGCCCGTTGCGGGTTGCTGCGCTTGAGCGGGAGCGGCGGCTTCCGTAGCAGGAGCAGTGTTTTCCGTTTCGTTATTCATTTAGGGAATCTTTCAATTAGAATTTCAAACCGGTTTCGCGGGCGGCATCGGCCAGGGCCTTCACCTTACCGCAGAACTTGAATCCACCGCGGTCGAAAACGACTTCAGTGACATTGGCAGCCTTCGCGCGTTCGCCGATCAGATTGCCCACCTTGGTAGCGGTAGCGCAGTTGGCGAGTTTGGAAGGATCGGCGATGGAAGCATCGGCCGTGGAAGCGGAGCAGATAGTCTTGCCCACCGTATCGTCGATGATCTGGGCATAGACGTGGCGGTTGGAGAAATAGACAGCCAGGCGGGGGCGGGAAGCCGTTCCGGAAACCTTTCTGCGGATGCGGCGGCGAACCTTGGCGCGGATGGCTTTGCGATTGATAGTACTCATCGTGTGTAAATATGTTGTAATAGTTATTACCTGAATTACTTACCGACGCTCTTGCCTTCCTTGCGGCGGATAACTTCACCGACGAAACGCACACCCTTGCCCTTGTAGGGTTCCGGGGGATAGTACGCACGGACTTCAGCGGCAAACTGGCCCACGACCTGCTTGTCGATGCCTTCGACCGTCACTTTCGTGTTTTCAGTCACGGTTACCTTGAGGCCTTCCGGGATTACCTGGTTGATCGGATGGGATTTGCCCAGGTTCAGATCCAGGATGTTGCCCTTGACGGCGGCGCGGAAACCGACGCCGACGATTTCAAGGTTCTTGACGAAGCCTTCGGACACGCCGATGACCATGTTGTTCAACAGGGAACGGTTCGTACCGTGCAGGGCGCGAAGCTGGCGGCTTTCGCCGGCGCGGTCAACGGAGAGCTGATTGCCTTCAACGGTAGCGGTGATGCCTTCCGGAAGCGTCCAGGAAAGCTTTCCTTTGGGGCCTTCCACCTGAACGGAAGAGCCGTTAACCTTTACCGTTACCTTGTCCGGCAATGTGATGGATTTTTTACCAACTCGGGACATATGTTTAGGAAATGTTAATGGTTACCATACAAGGGCGAGAAGTTCGCCGCCAATGCTCTGCTTGCGCGCCTGCGCACCGGTCATCACACCGCGGGAGGTGGAGACGATGGCAATGCCAAGCCCGCTGAGAACGCGGGGAATGTCCTCGGAAGAAACGTACTGGCGGCGGCCCGGCTTGGAGCTGCGCTTCACATCGGTAACGACCGGCTTGCCCTGCGGGGTAAACTTGATCTTCACCTTGATTTGCTTCTTGGAGCCTTCTCCGGTCACTTCATAGTTCCAGATGTAGCCTTCTTCCTGCAGAATCCGGGCGATTTCCACCTTGATGTTAGAGCAGGGAGCGGTAAATTCCTCATTGCCGGCCAGGCTGGCGTTTTTCAGGCGGGTGAGGAAGTCGGAAATGGGATCACTTAATACGGCCATGGTAAGAAATAGTTAGGCGTTGGCGGTTTGGGTTTCTTCGGCCTTCTTCGGTTCGCGCATGGGGACGCCCAGAGCGCGAAGCAGGTCGCGGCCTTCATCGTCCGTAGGAGCGGAAGTCACGAAAATGATATCGAAGCCGATCTGACGCTTGATCTGGTCAAGTTCGATTTCGGGGAAGATGGACTGGTCGGAGATGCCGACGGCATAGTTTCCGTTGCCGTCAAAGGACTTGTAGGGAAGACCGCGGAAGTCGCGAATGTTCGGAGCCGTAATATTGATGAAGCGGTCCAGGAATTCCCACATGCGGGCGCCGCGCAGCGTTACGCGGGCTCCCAGAGGTTCGCCTTCACGCACCTTGAAGTTGGCCACGCTCTTGCGGGCATAGGTGACGGAGGGCTTTTGTCCGGTGATTTTGGCGATTTCATTAACGGCATCTTCCACGGCCTGCTTGCGGTCCGGGTGCTTGCCCATGCAGGAGGTGACAACAATCTTCTCCAGGCGGGGAATCTGATGCACGTTCTTGTATGCATGCTTCGCTTGAAGGCCGGGAACGACCTTTTCACGGTAGTATGTTTGCAGTGTTGGTGTACTCATTGTTTTAGCGGGTCAGCTCTTTATTAATGATTGATATGGCTTAAGCGCAGGGTCAGACCGGATGGCCTAGCCTACTTTTTTCACGTTGGAGATGTGAATCGGGCCGTTGATTTCCTGAATGCCGCCTTCCGGGTTCTGTTCGGTCGGGCGCACAGCCTTTTTCAGGGTGCGGGCGCCTTCTACGATGACAGTACCTTTGGAAGCATTCACGGCGAGAACGGTGCCGCGCTTGCCCTTGTGGTTACGTCCGGCGATGATTTCCACTTCATCACCTTTTTTCACGTGGGTCTTCATATATGACTATTTCTTACGCGTTTATGCGATTAAGATCTACCACCCCCTTGGTGGCAGGGCAGGAAGAGTATTATAGGATAGGCCTTTTCGTCAAGCCCGCATCCTAAAAAAAATCGTTTTACCGCCCCTGCGCCAATGCGGAACGATAAATGGGAAACCGTTCCCGGATGCAGGAATTCCGTAGTGAGGGGACAGCCCGCCGGAGGCCGGGCTTCCGCGACGGTCTATTCATCATCGGAAGGGATCTCCGCCCCCTGCCAGCGCAGCTTGGCCCTCAGCAGGGCGCCGAAATTCTGCTTCCGGAGATGAACCAGGGAAAGCGTTTCCGGGGCCTTCCGGATTACCAGGCTTTCTCCCACTTCAATGGGATAGGCGGAACGGCCGTCCAGGGAATAAACCATGGAGTCAAAGCGGCCGCGGCGCTCGCGGGGCCGCAGGCGTATGGTCATGGTGTCAGGAAGCACCACGGAACGATTGGTCAGGCTGTGCGGGCAAATGGGGGTGACGCATACGACACGGGACATGGGCCAGACCAAAGGCCCCCCGGCGGAAAGGGAGTATGCCGTGGAGCCGGTGGGAGTGGAAACCAGAACGCCGTCCGCATGGTAGCGGTTCAGCAATTCCCCGTCTATCTCCGCATCCAGGTCCACCATCTTGCCGGACTGGGCGCGGATCAGGGAAACTTCATTCAAGGCCAGCTTGCGGGGAGGAGCCGCAACGCCGTCTTCCCCTGCCCGTACTACTTCAAGCATGGAACGTTCATCCGTCAGGTAGGAACCTTCCTGAAGGGCATACGCCAGAAGCGGCAGTTCCTGCACGGAACAGGTGGTCATGAATCCCAGCCGGCCCAGGTTCACTCCCGCCAGGGGAACGCGGTGCATGGCCGCCAGGGAAGAGACGGTCAGCATGGTGCCGTCCCCTCCGAAGGTCACCAGCATGCCGCACCGCCCGATAGCCCGTTCCAGGGCATCCGGCGTTTCAATGACGCAGGAGCCCAGCCCGTGGCGGGAAAGTTCCCGGCGCATGATGCGCAACGCTTCCCCCAGTCCCGGTTTTTCCGCCAGCGCGACCAGGCCGATTACCTTGGAAGGATTCATGCGGGAGATCATACTGCATTTTTCCGAGCCGCTCAACTGGTAAACCGCAACCGGGAAAAGATTGTTCCGCCCTGCTCTATTCCTTAAATTTCAACTCTTGTTCCTTTTTTGTTATACAGGATTATAAATATGTGTTAAATGTAGAAAGCGTGAAATGGCTCCTCTTCGTTCCGCTGCTTTTTCTGATGCCGGGCTGCTCCACTACGGAGAAGTGCACTCAGAAAACGGAGCCGTCCGTTCAGGAGGCAGAGGCGCATGTCAAAAATGCGCCCTACCGGGTGCGTGGAAAAAGGTATACTCCCATGAGCGTGGCGGATGCCCTGCAATACCATGAGACCGGCTATGCCTCCTGGTACGGCGGCAAAGCGCGCCGCCTGAAGACATCTTCCGGAGAGTACATCAATCCCCAGCGTTCCATGACGGCGGCCCACAAAACCCTGCCGATGCCGTGCAAGGTGAAAGTCACCTGCCTGGAAACCGGCAAATCAACCGTCGTCAGAATCAACAACCGCGGGCCCTTTCACAGCAATCGCCTGATAGACCTCACCACCGCCGCTGCAAGCCGCATCGGCCTGCATAGACGCGGCGTATCCAGGGTCCGTCTGGAAGTCATCTCCGTGGGTGACGGCCCGCATGAGGTTTCCGCCCGTTAATCCCATTTCATCCTTTTCCGTATATTTATCATTTTACCCTGCATGATTCCGCTACGCATTGTTCTTGCCTCCCTGGCATGCCTGTGCCCGTTCTCTCTGGCTCAGGAGCCTAAATCGGATCCCGATAAAACGCTGATTATCATTTCTACCAGCGATATCCACGGCAATCTGGACAATTTCCCAAGACTGACCACACTGGTAAAACAATACCGCGCTAAATATCCGCACGTGCTGCTGGTGGATTCAGGCGATTATTTCATAGGTAATCCCTATGTGGACGACTGTGAAAAACGGGGAGAACCCCTTACCATCCTGATGAACAAGCTGGGGTATGATGTAGTGACCATCGGAAACCATGATCTGGATTACGGGCAGGAGGCCCTGCGCGACCATATCAAGGGAATGCCCTCCACCAAGTTTGTCATTACCAACGCCAGCCTTTCCCCTACTCTGGAAAACTGTTTTTCTCCGTATGTCAGCATCCCGATTAAAGGAACGTCCATTTCCGTAGGGGTCATAGGACTGGCAGACCTTCAAACCACGGATGTGAGGAGGATGGCCGGCATCTCATGGACGCTGCCGGATGAAGAACATTACAAGGGCATCACGGACAGGTTCCGGCTTCACCACAACACCATTAACGTCATCCTCAGCCATCTGGGATACGGCAATGATCTGAAAATGATGAAGTATTCGCCGAATATCGACGTCATTCTCGGAGGCCATACCCATGTCATGCTTCCCAGCGGTCATCTCAGAACAGGCACGCTGCTCAGCCACACGGGACATAGTTTGAGCCACGTAGGAGTTACGGAAATCATCTTCTCCACAGAAAAACCCGTTTCCGTCCTTTCCAAATCAACCAGGGCCGTTTCTTTGAATGAGGAAATTCCCAATGACCCGGAAGTAAAGGAAATTGTCCGCCGGTTTTCCGGAAATCCGCTTTTCAACCAGCAGGTGGGCGTCGCCGGAGAAGAAATCACGCACGTCACCATAGGCACCCTTTTCTGCAAGGCCATTCAGCAGGCCTCCCATTCGGACATTGCCATTTACAACCGCGGCGGAGTACGGTCCAAAAACCATCTTAACAAAGGACCCGTTACCATCAGGGACATTTACGAGCTGGAACCCTTCCGGGAAAAGATCGTCACCTGCTCCATGAGTAAAGCGGACATTGAGCAACTGATCCTGTCCAAATTCATGTCTCCGACCGATGACGAAGGAGGTATTCTGGAAGTGTACTGCTCCGGATTCTCCTACCAGATCATGGACGGTGTTACGCCCAGCATTACCAGCACTTTGAAAAACGGGGTCATTTATACTGTCGCGATGGGAGGACTACCTGTGCAGCAATTTCATATTTCCCCAACGGGGAAACGGCAAACCGACGGGAATAGATGTCCGCAAAGCCCTGATTGATTACCTGAAACAAATCAAGAAGCTGCTCAATCCTCCGCCGTCCAAGCTGCCCATCATCAGAGATACGACGTTCGCCCTGTGAACTACGGCCGCAAGCACACGCTACATTCCTGCCCGCCATGCAGCCGGACCCCTATCATGCAGTACCGGAAGAGAAACGGAATATCAATGGTTTCCGCATCCTCCCCTCCGGTGCTTTGGTGACGGACACGCCGCCTTTCGACCGTCTGTTTGAAGAAGGAACCGGAAACGGGCTGTATGCCCTGGCGGTATCCAACTGGGAAACCGTTCCGGATCCGGGCGCCTTCTTTATCAAGAACATGGCGCGCCAGGCGCTTACCCGCATGGCGCACGCTGCCGCAGAAAGGCCGGACGAGGTGGATGCCGTTCTGGACCACCTGCTGGCCTCCGCTACGGAAAAAGCCTTTCTGGCGGAGCAATTCCCCCCCGTACCGGGCGCAGAATATGCCACTCCGGACATCATTGCCGGATGGTTTGAAGATTTGCGGAAGGCAATAGCAAAGGAAATCCGCGCCCGAGGCATTACCCCCGCCGAATGGTTGAACAGCCTGGGCGCGCCCTGGAACCAGATAGGCAAGGTATTTTTCCACCTTGCGGAAAACCGGGATGACGCCACAGGCTCCCGCCCCTTTGCTTTCATGGCTACCTTTGCGCATCAAAGCGCTGCGGACAACCAGGTGCGCCACCTCCCCCTTGCCACCGCCCTGAAACTTCATGAAGGGAATTACACCGCCTTGCTGGCCGTACTCCAGCCCTTGAAAGAAGCGGCACGGGAAAGCCCCCTGCTGAAGCGCCTGCTGGATAACGGAAAAATTTATACGCCGATGGCCTGGAGCGCTCCGGAGGCCCGGGATTTTCTGCAGGACACGCCGCTCTACGAACGCGCAGGCATCATTGTGCGCATGGTGAATCTATGGAAAAAAACCCCTCCCAAACTACAGGTAAAAGTTACGGCAGACGCATCCGGAAGTGAAAAAACGGTCCATTCTTCCGGGCTTTCCGTCCGCAGTCTGCTGAAATTTTCCGTATCCGCCACTCTGGGAGGCAAAGACCTGACCCCGGAGGAGCTGGGGGAACTGCTCATCAACGGAGACGGCCTGATCCGCTTCAAGGGGGAATGGGTGCGCGTGGACGCCCGGAAGGTCCGGGACTTAATGGACCGGTGGACTCAAGCGGCACGTATGATGAGCTCCCTCGGCATTCCTCTGGTCCAGGGTCTGAGAATGCTGGTTAATGGCCCTTCCGGCCAGCTTGTACAGATTCCGGAACCGGACGAAGACTGTGTCATGGAACCGGGACAAAACCTCCGGCAGACCCTGGACATCCTGGCGGGGAAAGTCCCAGTCTCCATACCGGAGCTTCCTTCCCGGCTGGACGCCCTGATGCGCCCTTACCAGAAAGAAGGGTTCTCTTTCCTTTACCGGATTACGGAACAGGGTTTTGGCGCCTGCCTGGCGGATGATATGGGGCTGGGAAAAACCCTTCAGGCTATTGCGTGGCTGGACACATTGCGGAGAAAAGGCCGGCTGGAGGGCCTGCCGGCTCTGATTGTGGCTCCGGCCTCCCTCCTGTCTAACTGGAAAGAGGAAGCGCAACGCTTCGCCCCGGAGCTTATCCTGCGCATCATGCACCCTTCCTCCCCGGACCCGTGGCAGCCGGAAAAAAACCTGCGCCGGAAAGACTGCCACGCCGTCATCACTACGTATGGCATGGCTGCACGCACGTCCGCCCTGGCCGACCTGCATTTCCCGGCCATTATTCTGGATGAAGCCCAGGCTATTAAAAACGCAGGCTCCGCCCGTTCCCGCGCCATCCGTTCCCTGCATGGGGAACGACGCATAGCCCTGTCCGGCACGCCGGTGGAAAATAACCTGAATGAACTCTGGAGCCTGATGGAATTTCTGAATCCGGGGCTGCTGGGCAGCAGAAAAAGCTTCGAATCCTTCACCCGTTCCCTGGAACGCGGTTATGCCCCGCTGCGACGCCTGGTGCGCCCCTTCATCCTGCGCAGAATGAAAACGGATCCGGCGCTGGTTCCCGACCTGCCGGACAAAATGGAAATACCGGCCTATTGCTCCCTCACGCCGGAACAGGCCGCCTTGTACCAAGCACAGATAGACATGCTGCATGCCGTACTGGACGAACCGGACCCAGCTGCCCGCCTGATGCTGATTTTACCCATTCTGGCACGCCTCAAGCAGATCTGCAACCACCCCGCCCAGTTCCAGGGCACGGACGATTATGCGCCGGAACGCTCCGGAAAGTTCCGGCGGCTTCAGGAACTGTGCGCCTCCATTGCCGCCAGGCAGGAAAAAACCATTCTCTTTACCCAGTTCCGCTCCATCATTCCCCATCTGCACGATCTCCTGTCCGGAGTCTTCGGCCGTTCCGGGCTTACCCTGCACGGGGGAACGCCTATTCCGGAACGCCAGAACATCGTCACCGCCTTCCAGAAGGAATCCGGCCCTCCCTTCTGCATCCTGTCCCTGAAAGCCGCCGGAACCGGCCTGACGCTGACCCAGGCATCCCACGTCATCCATGTGGACCGCTGGTGGAACCCCGCTGTAGAAAACCAGGCCACGGACCGGGCCTACCGCATCGGGCAGCACCGGAACGTACTCGTGCACCGCCTGATCTGCCGGGGCACCATTGAGGACCGCATTGACGCCATGCTCAAGGACAAGCGCCGCATGGCGGACGACCTGTTCTCCGGAGGCCCCGAACAATGGCTCATGAACATGAGCGCGGAAGAATTAAACAATCTGTTTTCCGGCAGTCCCTGCTGAGCACCCTGCGTAAGAACGGATTCTTTCCTGAACTCTCCGGAAGAGGGCAGCGCCCCTTCATCCCCGGCGTTATTCATGAAACCACGGCCAGCGGCATGGTGGTTTTCCAGTCTCCGCGGGTAAAATCCGGAAATTCCACAGGCATCCCGCCCTGGGCGATGGAACGGGCTGCCAACGGCAGCAGGGAAGACCAGGAAGCTCCTTCGTAAACGTTCTGATCCATTGGTTCTCCGTTCCGGAGGCATTCCACGATGCGGGAAAGCATCACAAAGTCCATACCGCCGTGACCGCCCATTTTCGTGGCCAGCTCCCCGATGCGTTTCCAGAGGGGATGATCGTATTTTTCGTAAATAGCGGCCAGTTTTTCCCTGCCTTCAATCCATTCATGATAATTGCCGTTGCCCAGCTTTTCACCCGCCACGCGGGTTGGGAAACCGGCCAGCGTGCCCTCCGTTCCCTGGATCAGGTTGGCGCGGGAGTAAGGCCGGGGGGACGTCTCATCCAGCTGGACAAGAATGGTCCGCCCCAGCTGCGTCTTGACAACAGCCGTATTCATGTCACCGCAGATGAATGGAGTATTGTTCCAGCGGTGATCGGCGGGAAGATGCTTTTTAGCGTAGGCATTGCGCCCGAGAGCAGGAGAGGCGAACGCCGCCACACGACAGAAACGGTCCTCTCCACGCTCCAAACTCATATATTGAGCCACCGGCCCCAACCCGTGGGTGGGGTACAGGTTGCCATTGATCCTGGTATGATATTCCGGCCGCCAGGCCCCTTCCCCACGCGTGTCCCCCAGCTGCGTCACCAGGCAATGGATATACGCAGCCTCCCCGTGAAGCAAGTCGCCGATGACGCCCTGCCGGACCATGTTCAGGAACATGAGTTCATCCCGCCCATAGTTGACGTTTTCCATCATCATGCAATGTTTCCTGGTGGCCTCGCTGGTATCCACCAGACTCCAGAGATCCTCCAGAGAGACGGCCAGAGGAACTTCCACAAAGGCGTGAGCGCCGTGCTTCATGCTGTCGCAGGCTATTCTGGCATGCGAACTCCAATCCGTACTGATGATGACGGCATCCGGCTTCAGCTCCTTCAGCATGGTCAGGTATTCCATATCGCCGCCGGAATAGCCCAAAGGGCTTTTCCCCATTCTGGAGAGCACGCGATCCACGCCGCGTTTCGTCAACTCTTCCTTCAAATCACATATGCCCACGATTTCCACTCCATCCATCACGCACATTTGCGCCAGGTGGGAGAACCCGCGCCCTCCCACGCCGATGAAGGCCAGCCTGATGCGACCCAGCCGGGGAGCCTTGAACCCTCCCATGTATGTGGAACCGGAAGGCCTCGGAGCCGCCGGAGAGGCGGATTTCCAGAGATGGTCTCCGGCAGGGATTTCCACAGCCTTCCCAGGGAGGGCATTTCCGGCGGCAGCCGCTCCGGCCGCAAGCCCCAAAGATTTGAGAAATTGTCTGCGTGATGAGAAAATAGACATGGCTTGAAAGTATGGCTTCAAGGAAAACTACGCCCCCTCCGGAGTGAATTTATCATCATTCTCCCTATTGAGGGGAAAAGCTCCGGATGGCTGATTTTAGAGTTTGCAAAATCCGGCGGAACTCCCACTATGAGATTTGCTTCTGACTCTACCCTTTTTTCATTGATGCGTTACCTACTTCTCATCCTGTTGCTCGCCGGGGGATACTACGGCTGGGATTATTATCAAAACGGCCTCGCACCCAGGCATGAAGCCCTCAAAGCCATGGAGCAGGAACCCTGCCCGGAGCTGGATGCGGCCCAAGCCCGTTTTGATGAAGCCGCGGAACTTCACGAACAGCAGACGGCTCGTCTCCAGAAAGCTATTCAACGGAAGGAAGAAGCCGTCCGCAAATACTGGGATTCCCGAATCAAACAAGCCGACCAGGAAAAAGACGGGAAAAAGACGCCCTCCCCCGTGAACGGAAGGCCCAATGCCCGAAGCGCGGAAGCCCGAATAGCCTATCTGCTGGAACAATATGACCGCCGCGTTGCAGAAGTGGAAAAACTCAAAAGCAGGCGGAACGCCACCAGACAACAATTGGACAGCGCCCGAAACCGGATTCAGGAACAAATACGCCAGGTGGAGACCCGTCTGGACATCAACCGCATCCAGCGCGCGGAGGCATCCAACAAGAAAAGCGGGGATTTTAAAGTGACGGAGAACCGGGCGGATCTGCTCAAACTTCAGGCCAGCCTTCCGCAGGAACTGGAACGCATTACCGACCAGGGGGAAGCCGCTCTGCGCGACCAGACGGAAGCTTACGAAAAGGCCAAAAGGGAGCTGGGCCTGTTCCAAAACAACGTGGACCGGCAGATCGCCAGCCTTCGGGACTCCATGAATTCCCCTCTGGCGGAAGATTATGATGAGACGGAAATACTTTCGGAAGACCCCGAATTCCGCACAATGATTGCTCCTTACGACCAGGCCGTCAGCCATGAGGAAACGATTGTCATGCGAACGGAGGCGGATGTAGAGGAAAAGGCCAAAGCCCTGCACGGGCTGCAACGCGTCAGAGACGCGAAAATCGAAGAAGAGCGCAGCCGGCTCAGACAGGAAGAAGAGATTTTTTTCACGGCGGCAACCGCCATCGGCGTAATATTGCTGATCTCCATTCTGCTCTCTTTCGCCAGAAGGAGATGATGTCTTTGAAGGTTGACACTGCACTGCAAACCTAGTTTACTGGGTGGGCCGCCGGGAACCCCGTGGAGGCACGACTGGCAAACCCCGCCAGGACCGAGAGGTAGCAACGGTAGCTTGTTCGTGTTTGCCGCGTCTGTTCCCGGCGGTATTTTATGGCTCTCCCCGCCATACCGGAGTTGAACGGGAGTTTTCCCGTGGTAGAATACCGCCCATGAACGTATCCGCCGCCCTTGACTGGCTCTTTTCCACCCAATTTTTCGGGATCAAGCTGGGGCTTGACAACACAGAAAAACTGTTGGCGGCAGCCGGGGCGGACCGTATCAACGCCACCGTGGTCCATGTGGCCGGCACCAATGGCAAAGGCTCCACCTGCGCCATGATTGAGGCCCTGGCCAGGGCACAGGGTTATGTCACGGGCCTGTTCACCTCCCCCCATCTGGTAGATTTTTCCGAACGCATCCGCGTCAATGGGAACATGATTACTCCGGATGCCCTGGCGGAGGAAATTTCCTTCCTGAAACAGCTGGCGGAAGGCTGGGAACAGCCGCCCACCTTTTTTGAGCTGGCTCTGGCCGTCGCCCTGCGCCATTTCCGTAAAAACAACGTGAACTTCATCATTCTGGAAACAGGGCTAGGCGGAAGGCTGGACGCCACTAACGCCGTGCCCAAAGACATTGCCGTACTGGCCCCCATCGGTCTGGACCACCAGCAGTATCTGGGAGATACCCTGGAAGAAATCGCCGCGGAAAAAGCGGCCATCATCGCCCCCGGCAAACCGTCCGTAACCGCCGTGCAGCACCCGGACGTCATGGCCGTCATGGAACGGACGGCGCGGAACCGCCGTTCTCCCCTCACGATTGCCCGGGCGGACCGGAACACGCCCCGCCCATGCCTGCCCGGAGCCCATCAGCGGGAAAACGCAGCCCTGGCGCTGGAAACCATGAGACGGCTCCATGCCCTTCCCTCCCCTGCCGCAGCCGCCGCTGCCCTGGCCAGGGTACAGTGGCCCGGACGGTTCGAACGCCTTGAGACGCCCCCTCTGGTACTGGACGGCGCTCATAACGAACATGCGGCGCGCGTGCTCGCGGCCACGTGGAAAGAGGAATTCCCGGGACGGAAGGCGGCGCTGGTTTTTGCCGCATCCGCAGACAAGCATATCCGGGAAATGATTCCGGTTTTGCGGGAAATTGCCGGAGAATGGCACCTGGTTCCCTGCACTTCCCCCCGCATCATGCCGGCGCAAGAAATGGCTGCCCTGCTGGCCGGGCAGGAAACCGGCCCCGTTTTCATTCATTCCACGCTTCCGGACGGGCTGCAGGCGGCGCTGGCTTCCCCGTTCCCCGCTCTGGCGGCAGGTTCCCTGTTCCTTCTGGGAGATTTGAAAGCATTGCTCCGCCATGCGGAAAAACGCAGCACCGCCCAATAACCCCTACAGCCTCTTTGCTTTTCCCCGTGACTTCCGACGACATGACCCTTTCCGCCCTCCGGCCCGGAGACCTGCGTCCCGAACTGCTGGCTCCCGCCGGGGACATGGACTGCGCCCGCGCCGCCGTAGCCAATGGCGCAGACGCCATTTATTTCGGTCTGGACCGTTTCAACGCCCGTCTGCGCGCAAACAACTTCACGCTGGATTCCCTTCCGGAACTGATGCGTTTCCTTCACGCGCACGGCGTGAAGGGGTACGTGACCATGAATACGCTCATTTTCACCTCCGAGCTGGCGGACGCCCTCTCCTACCTGGGCCACCTGAATGCCGCCGGCGCGGACGGGGTCATCGTGCAGGACATCGGACTTGCCCGCTGCCTGACGGAATGGGGAAGGCAGGTTCCCGGCATGAAGCTGGAACTGCACGCCTCCACCCAGATGACGCTTTCCTCTCCGGACGGGCTGGAATTCGCCTCCGGATTCCTGGACCTGAAGCAGGCCGTCCTGGCCCGGGAACTGAGCCTGAAGGAAATCGGGCAATGCGTACGGCATACGGACATACCCCTGGAAGTATTTGTTCACGGGGCGCTCTGCGTGGCCTACTCCGGCCAGTGCCTTACATCGGAAAGCCTGGGCCAGCGCAGCGCCAACAGGGGGGAATGCGCGCAGGCCTGCCGCCTGCCCTATTCCCTGGTTGTAGACGGCAAAGCCGTTCCCCTGGGAGAACGGCGCTACCTGCTCAGCCCCCAGGACCTGTGCGCCATTGACCGCATCCCGGACCTGGTCCGCATGGGCGTAAAAAGCTATAAGATAGAGGGTCGCCTGAAAAGCCCGGAATACGTTGCGGCGGTGACGGCGGCCTATAGAAAAGCCCTGGACGCCGCCTGCGCTGGAATATCTGTGGATGAAATGGTGACCGTACGCGACCGCTACGCACTGCAAATGGTATTTTCACGCGGCTTCTCCACAGGCTGGCTGGACGGAACGGACCACCCGCGTCTGACCCACGGCCGCTACGGTAAAAAGAGGGGCGCTTACGCAGGCGTCATCATGAACAGCGGTCAGGGCTGGCTGGATATCAGACCGGAAGGAGGCATTCCGCTCGCGCCCGGTGACGGCTTCGTCATTGATGCAGGGGAAGACCGCAATGAAGAACAGGGCGGTCGTATCTGGAAAGTGCAGAGAAACCGCCTTTTCTTTCATGGAAAAGCATCCCGCATTGACTGGAGCAGGGTCAGGCCGGGGCAGAAGCTCTGGAAAACGGATGATCCGGCCCTGAACGCGGAGTTGAAAAAAATGCGGGAACACCTGCCGGAAGCCTCCGTACCCCTCCATTTGACATGCACCGGATCCGCCGGGGAGCCTCTGACGGTTTCCTGCCCGGAATACGGGTGTTCCGTGCAGTCCGCACAGCCCCTGCAAACGGCGGAAAAACGCCCGCTGACTCCTGAAGCGCTGAAACAGCAGCTTGGCAGACTGGGAGGAACGGGGTTCCGCCTGGCTTCCTGCGAATGCCGGCTGCCGAACGGGTTGATGCTCCCGCTCAGCATCCTCAACCAGGCAAGGCGCGCCCTCGTGGAACAAATTCAAACGGTCCGGCAGGAGAGGGAAGCCCCCGTTCCCTCCCGTCTTTCTGCGGCTTTCACCCCTTCCGCGCTTCCGGCGGGGGCGGCAGCTCCGGACGCACCTCCGCACCTGTCTGTGCTGTGCCGCAGGCCGGAACAGATACCTTCCGTTCTGGATGCCGGGGCGGATGCCGTTTATCTGGACTTTGAAGACCTCCGGGACTATGCGGCGGGAGTGAAAGCGGTTCGGCAGCACGCGGACAGCATCCCCGTCTTTCTGGCGACGCCCCGCATCCAGAAGCCGTCTGAAACCGGTTACTTTAAGCTCATGGAACGGGCGGAGCCGGACGGCATCCTCATCCGCAACCTGGGCGCGGCGCAATACTTCCGCCATTCCCCCCTGCGCCGCATTGGGGATTTTTCCCTGAATGTCGCCAATCCGTATAGCGCGGCTATCCTGAAAGAACGGGGGAGGCTGGAATATCTCACCCTCTCTTACGACCTGAACGCGGAACAGGTGGCGGACCTGCTCCGCGCCGCGCCGCCGGAATGGTTTGAACTGACTCTGCACCAGCATATGCCCATGTTTCACATGGAGCATTGCGTGTTCTGCACCTTCCTGTCGGACGGCACCAGTTATAAGAATTGCGGACGCCCCTGCGAACGGCATCATGTGCAGCTGCGTGACCGCGTAGGCCAGCTTCATCCCCTGCTGGCGGACGCCGGGTGCCGGAACACGCTGTTCAACGGACGCGCTCAGACGGGAGCCGGCTTCCTCCGGGGCTTCCGCCGCCTGGGTCTTTCCCGCTTCCGTCTGGAACTGCTGGATGATCCCCCGGAAAAAATACGCCTTCTGGTGTCCCGCTACCGGGAATTGCTGGACGGCTTCTGCACGGCGGCCCGGCTCATCCGGGAACTGGATGTCGCGGAACAGCTCGGCACCACGGAAGGCACGCTCCGGCCCAGATAACGCTCATTTGAACAATGGTCAATCCCTATTCGGATTCCCGGGTTTGACCATACATGTTCAATATTTTATCATTCTTTAAAAGGATACCCATTTTTCTACCCATGCCGGCCATCTCCTTTTTCACCTGGTCGCTGGTAATGCCTTTTAAATGGTCCTGCACAAATTCATGCGCCTGCATCATATATTTCTCATCATTCCACATGATGAGAAACCGGCGGTAGCTTTTCATCATTTTAATGCAAGTTTTTTCCTTGCCGGTCAAAGCCAGCAACGCCTGTTGAAAAGCTTTGCTGGTTTTGCTCTTCATTTTGGAATTCCATTTGATATTTTTTGATTTTTCCAGCCACAAATTTAAGAAATTACCGGTAGTCCCTTCCTTGTAAACAGCATGGAGTTTAACCTCAGGGCAGTCGGCAATCAGCTTTTTCCAAAATTGCCGGATGAAAAGTTCCTCTGCTTCGGGCGTACTGTCCGGGCTGACCCCGCAGGCGTACAATTCATAGGGATTCACCTTTTCAGGGTTAATCTTCAAAACATGACCCGCCACGTAATCAATCAGGTTATGTTCACGGGGCATCGCCTTGCTAAACTGGATTAGGTACTCCAGCTTCTTCTTATCGCCCGCACCTCCCGCCTTGATGCCCAAATAACGCGCCCAGGCCGGATAATTGTAAGGATTGGCCCGGCACGCCTCCTGAAGCAGCAGTTCCACATGCTGCGGATTCCGGGAATAAAAAGATAAATCGTACATCAAGGAAGATTCACGGGCCTGGGGACCCTGCCAGAAAGCGCAGAGGGCGGAGATAATCTGCACGGGGCCTTTCCACGGCAGTTTATTTCCACCATTGGCCCAGTTCCATCCTCCAATGTTGTTGCCGATCAGCCATTGCCCTTTGGGGTGCTTCCAAATAAAAGCGCAATGCCCCGGCTGCCCGATGGGGTACGCCGGGACGCCTTTGGCTCTTAAAAAACCCGCGGCCCCCTTGGAAACGGCTCCGCACACGCCTCCATATTCCGTATAAAGCTGAAGAGTGATGGGCTTGTTATCGTAAAACGCGGCCCCGGCATGGATGCTGATTCCTCTGTGATTCTTTTTACGGTAGGGAATAAATCCGGTAAATTTACCCCCTGCCTGCTCGGGTTTGATATTTTTCCCTTCAATAAATTGCTGGGCCCATGCCAGATCTTCCAGACTCTCTTTTCCTCTCAGAACCACGGCCCATTCCCACGGTTCAAGGCTGTCGGCCTGCGGATAACACCTGCCATGATGATGGGAATCATGGTAAAATCCATACCTGGCTATACATTCCTCTGCCGTGAAAACATCGGCGATGAGACAGGCCCCCAGGGCGATGTTAAGGTCAACTCCGCACAAGTCCCTGTCTGCGCTATTCCACAGACGGTAAAGAATAGCCAGACTGCTCTGCTGAGCATACCCTGCATGGGCCAGTTTCCGGAAAACTTCCGGATGGGAGACAAGCCACCTGGTAAACGTCCGGTCCCGGAGCTCTCTTGTTGAAAACGCCTTTTCCTGGCTGGCATAACGGAAAAATTGTCCGATATGGCACAGTTGCTCCAATTCCGGATGATGTACTATCCGCCGGATTTTTTCCGGTGAAAGAGTACCGGAATCAAGATGTTTCCGGAGTTGATTCCGTACGCCGTCAATGATGACTGAAGAATAATCCGCCCTCAGCAAACTCTCCACGGCGGTGGCATCCCGGGCCCGGGAAACACCAGATACCAGTAACAGGACGCAGCACAACAGCATTCTCAGCAGGATATTCGCGGCCATGGCGGTTAATCCTCCTTCCCGAGTTTTCTGTGTTCCCGGAGCATCCCGGGAGAGTACAGGAATTGAACTCTCTTTCTCATGCCGCCGGTCCTCTCCAGAAACTCCACCAGCTCCCGGTCCGTCTTGTAGCCGCATTCCCTCAGCCTTTCCAGCGCGCGGCCCCTATTCCCGGGGTGAAGCTTCAGAACGATATTCAACAGTGCACCCTCCCTGTGTTTAATATACCAGCGGAAGGACTGCCGGAGGCGCACCAGTTCGTCCACGTTCCGCTCGTACAGGGCCTTCCTGCGCCGTTCCTCTTCCGCACCGCAGGCGGCGAGGTTTTTCGTCTCCCGGTAACGCCAGTAGGGCAGCGTGTCGACCGGCCTCACGGGATGGAACTTCCCGTGCTCCGCCTCCAGCCCGGCGATGTAGCGGTAAACGGCGGCGCCCTGAAGCATCATCCGCCTGATATATTCGAACTCCGCCTCCAGGCAGAACCTCGCGAGCTCCTTCCCTTGCCTGAGCCTCTTGTTCTCCCTGACATAGGTTTGAATTTTGGAAAGATTCGTATATGCCTTAAATTTGGTTTCCAACTCACTTCCGTTGATCCAGGTGGAAAAGTTGTCCAGCCGGTAGTCCTGATAGGGGGCCTTGACGACCATGTTGTTGATGAACAGGGCGTTTTCCAGCTCTTCCGGGGTCATTCCGCCGTCCTCGTCAAACAGCTCCCTGTTGAGCACGGGCAGCGCCTGCTGGTAAAAGTCGCCCAGCTTCCCCTGGTCCAGCAGGTCTTTCAGATGCCGCGCGTCCCCGCTCAGCCTTTCGGGCCGGATGTTCATGAAGGAAGGAAGGTCGCCGTACGCGGCTTCATCCGCGCGGCTCCCGACGGAAAAGAAAAGAAACACGGAAAGACAGAGGGAAAGGTAATAGTTCATAAAGAAAATCAGTTGCTTGTTGCGGTGACGATGCCCGGGTCATTTTTGTTCAATCCCTTGAACTTCTGGATCCGGTAGTGCACCGTTCCCGTATCGGGATCGCGCCTGATGGAGAAAACCTGATCCGTGTTGAAATCCCAGAGCACTTTTTCTTTCGTGTACCTGCCGCCTTGGGGTTTATCCGTGCATCCGAATATCTGCCAGCGGCACTTCCACGTCCAGCCGATGGACCCCGAGAACGCGTCAATGAGCGCCGGCGGATACAGGCAGTTGGTGCTGTCATAGACTTCATTGGTGACGGAAACCCGTGCGGGCTCCGGCAAAGGCGCATGCTCGCTGACCAGGGGATGGTCCGGAAGAGGGTCGGGCTCATAACCGGCATGCTGCTCCAGGGAGTAAAGATTGGTGAAGCTGACGTTCAAGGGATACACGCGCAGGATGCGGAGGGCGCTCAGCCCCACGGTGCATCCCACCTTGGCCGCTTCTTCCTCCGCCTGCCGGAAAGGGCTCTCCGCCCCCGCGTACATCAGCCCCTGGGGCGGGATGAGGGTGAATTCCACCACCTGCTCCACCCCGTCCACCTCCGCCTTCACCTTGAGCGTCTGCCGCGCTTTGGCCAGGGTATTGATGTTGACGGTTACTGTACCAAATTCTTCATTACTATGCTCAAGCTTGAAATATTCCCCTCCTTCCACGGCGGACCAGTCACACCGGGTGTCTTCGGGAAGCTCTTTGCCGTCCAGCGTGGCGGTCAGGGTGATGTATTCCCGGAGGGTGACGGTCGTTCTTTCTCTGTTGCTTTTGTCTATCTCCTCCTGGGGAGGGTTGCGATCGGGATACCTGAAATATACTTCCGCCGCGCAGAACTGGGTTTTATGCCGTATTTCAACGCCCTTGGACGCCAGCGCGTTGAACGCCAGAAAACAGCAGGCCAAAAACGGGAAAATAAATGTTTTCATAAGAAACAACCAAACATCGTTAAATCCAAAAAACAGATCATTGTCAATCCATATGCCACATAATTAAAAAAATTCCTAGACGGACTGCGGTCCCGCACAACGGCATGCCCGGCAGCAGGCCAAAAACCGCTGACGAACGCGGCATGCACCGCCCGCGCCTTGAAGCGGCGCGCAAACCGCCCTATGATGGTTTCCATGGGAATGGGAGACACCTTTTCCCGGAACTTCCGCAAAATGAATCATTCCCTTAAAGACCGCCTGATCCGTCACATGGAAGACGGACGTTACGAACCCCAGAGCAAATCCGAACTGGCCCGCGCCCTGAACGTGGATTCCCGGCAGAAGCTGGATTTCCGCGCCCTGGTGGACCAGATGGAGGAGGAAGGAAAACTCGTGCGGCTGCAAAAGGGCAGATACGCTTTAAAGCGGGAACGCCGGAACCTGGTGCATGGCATGATCCGCATCTTGCGCTCCGGCAAGATTCTTTTTCTCCCCAGAAAAGGGGATCCCGCCGCTGCGGCCCTGGGATGGGACACGGAAGCCATTCCGGAGCTGGAACTTAAACCCAACCGTCTGGGTACTGCCCTGGACGGGGACCGGGTGACCGTGCGCGTGGAACGCAAGGCGGCCAGGGGCCGGAGGAATATCCGCAGGGACCGCTTTTCTTCCCCGGATGCCGGCATGAAAGCCCGCGTGGAGGAAGTGACGGAACGCGCGCGCTCCCGCTGGCTTGGCGTCTTCCGCACCGGAAAGAACAAGCCGGGCCGCGTGCTGGGAGACGGCGTAAGCTCTCCGTCATCCATTGAACTGGCGGAAAAACCCGCCATGGAGGTGCTTCCCGGCCAATTGGTTTCCGTGGAACCCGTAACCTGCGGTGAGGAAAAGAAAGCCCCGCGCGGGAAAATCGTGGAGGTGCTCGGCTATCCGGACGAGCCCCACGTGGACATGGAAGCCGTTATCAGAAAATATGGCCTTTCCGCGGAATTTCCCGCCTCCGTGCTCCGGGAACTGGAAACGCTGCCTCAAAACCCTTCCCCCGGGGAACTCGCCCGCCGGGAAAACTGGACGGACCGTACCGTCATCACCATTGACCCGGCAAGCGCCCGGGATTTTGACGACGCCATTTCCATCACGGCCACTCCGTCCGGCTGGACGCTGGCCGTTCACATTGCGGATGTCTCCCATTTCGTCAGGCCCGGCGGCGCGTTGGATGGGGAAGCCCTGCGCCGCGGCAATTCCACGTACCTGCCGGACCGCGTCCTTCCAATGCTCCCGCCCCGCCTTTCCGACGATTTGTGCAGCCTGCGGCCGGATGTCGTGCGCCTGACAAAAGTATGCGAAATGAAATTTGATCAAAAGGGGAAGATGCTCCGTGCACGCTTTGCGGACGCTTTCATCCGCAGCAAGGCGCGCCTGACCTATCAGGAGGCCTTCGCCATGCTGAAGGGAAACGACAAGGGGGAAGTTCCCTCCACGGTGCGGGAAGCCTGGAATCTGGCCTCCATCCTGCGCCGCAACCGCTACGCCAAGGGAGCCCTGGATCTGGACTTCCCGGAAGTGAGAGCCGTTATGGACAAGGACGGCCGCGTGACGGGCATCATCACGGAAGAGTACGATGAAAGCCATCAGCTCATTGAAGAGTGCATGCTGGCCGCCAACGAAGCCGTGGCCCTGGCCCTGAAAAACGGGAACCGTCCCACCATCTACCGTGTCCACGAAGAACCGGATTCCGCCAAACTTTTTGAATTCGGCCAGTTGTGCAGACTGTACGGGCATCCCGTGCACGATATCGGCCAACGCCAGTACCTGAATGAACTGATGAAATCCATCAAGGGTTCCCCGGACGAGCAATTGCTTAAGCTGGCGCTCCTGAAAAGCTTGATGAGGGCCAGGTACGACACGGAGCCCCTGGGCCACTACGGCCTGGCCACCCCCAATTACTGCCACTTCACCAGCCCCATCCGCCGTTACGCGGATCTGGTGGTACACCGCTCCCTGAATCCCCTGCTGGCCAATCCTCCCAAAGGAGCCAAAGGAGCAGGCAGTGCAGGCAGGCTGGAGGAAGACGCGGAACACATTTCAGAGACGGAACGCATTTCCGCCAGCGCGGAAAAGGACGCGAACCGGATGAAACTCTTCGAATGGCTGGAAGGCCAGTGCTACACGGAGCATCCGGAAGTGCACGAAGCTCTGGTTACGGAAACGCGCCACTTCGGCGTGCTGCTGGAAATACCGCGCCTCCAGATTAAGGGGCTGGTCAAGCCGGACAAGCTTCCCGGCGGCCGCTGGGTGTATGAGGCGTTCGCCAGCCGCTGGAAGAACGACCATGGTTCCGTGCTGTGCGCGGGGCTGCGCGTTCCCGTCATTCCCGTGAAAGTGGACAGGGAGCAGCAGTGGGCGGATTTCGCCATCGTCTCACGGGAGAAACCGCGGCAAACGGGAAAAACGGCCTTCCCCGCCAAACAGGAGAAGGGCACATCCGGCCACGGGCGGCGGAACCGCTGACGGCATACGCCCGTATATGGAAACAATCCCATACGGGAGTCAAATCCGATTCTCCCTGCAGCAGAATCAAATCTGCATTATCCTACACAATTTTTCTTGAAGTAAATTGTATTTTTCATGTATAGAATGACTGTTGTTTACTTGTGAATCCGACCTCACGCCTATGAATTCAGGACGCTGACTCCGTAAGTAAGCACCATATGAATGCTGAATGCCAAGGTCCGCTCCCGGGTCTGGAGCGGACGCCACAAAAACTAATCGATTTTAATTCTATTTTATCTTATTTGATTTGTGTTTCAATATATTATATCGCAATTTTGTTAATTGCGATGTCTGGAAATTTTAGAAAATTTCGTTGATGTATGACAAATGTATTGCAAAAATGATTACATTTGCAACAGATAATATCGACGATTATGGCAGCTTTTTGTTATCGCATGCGTTCTACGCAGAAAAATAAGCTGGCCAAGATTCAAATACTGTTTACGGTCGGACGCGGAAACCAGTTCTACGCCGATAGTCAGTATTTGGTTAACTACGCTACGGCTCATCGACGATCAAGAACTATAAGGGGTTCATCATTCAGTTCGACGAGTTCTGCAAGGCGAAGCGGAAGCGATTCGATTTCAGCGATATCGATCTGAAATTCTACGACGATTTCGTGGCGTGGTTCTCGGCGAAAGATTATTCGATCAACACCATCGGCCGCCACGTCAAGGAGCTGAAGATCATCATGCGGGCTGCACGCGAAGAGGGTTTGCACGACAACGGCATGATCGAAAGCCGCAAATTCCGCGTGCTGACCGCCGATGTCGAGAATATCTATCTGACCGAATCGGAAATCCGTGCCATTGCCGACCTCGATCTGTCGGGCGACAAGCACAAGGATATTGCACGCGACGTCTTTCTGGTCGGCTGTTATACGGCGCAGCGGTTCAGCGACTACTCGACCATCAACGAGGGCAATATCCGCACGCTGGAGAGCGGGCAGCGGGTCATCGACCTCAAGCAGCAGAAGACGGGCAACCACGTCGTTATTCCCGTCCGACCCGAATTACAGGCGATATTGAATAAATACGAGAACCGACTGCCGAAGTCCTACGAACAGAAAGTGAACAAATTCATCAAGGAGGTTGCGCGGGAGGCGGGTATCACGGAAAAAATCGAAGTGTCATACGTCGAGAACGGAGAGAAGGAGACGCACTTGGTCGAGAAGTGCGATTTGGTAAAGACCCACACGGCACGCCGCAGCGGTGCAACGAACATGTATTTGGCGGGCCTCCCGACCATCGCCATCATGAAAATCACGGGCCACAAGACCGAAAAGGAGTTCATGAAATACATCAAGATTACGGAAGAGCAGACGGCGATGGAGTTGATGAATCTTCCCTATTTCAGCGGCAGGTAGTTCGAAATATTACCGCCGTAAAATTTACGGTGGTAACAAAATCACGAACGCGCCTTTGCAAGATACGTTTTTAACTCCTATTATTTGCGAATAAATTGTAACTTTACAGAAAATTGGAAATAGATGACGGTTGAAAAACTAACGAATATACTCGATTCATTGCTGACCCTGCCCGCAGAAACGGAAGTGGTGGAATTCAAGAGAGCGGAGCGGAATTTCGACGACCGGGATTTGGGGCATATTTCTCGGCATTGAGCAACGAAGCCAATTTGAAGGGCAGGCCTTGCGCATGGCTGATCTTCGGTGTGGAGAACGATACGCACGAGGTTGTCGGAAGCCAATACAAGAATAGCCGTCCGGCACTCGATGCGATTAAGAAAAAGAATGCCGATCAGACTGCGGGCCGACATACGTTCGTCGAAATACACGAGTTGCGGTATACGAACGGCAAAAGAGTTGTGATGTTCGAGATACCGCCTGCTCCGCAGGGAATTCCGATCGATTATCAGGGCCATTATTACGGTCGTGACGGGGAATCCTTGCAGGCGTTGAGCATGGAAAAAATCGAAAGAATCAGAAATCAAGTTCGCTTGCTCGATATCGAACTACTGAACCGTGTTCAGTTGCGCCGGGTAAAGAATCGGTACGACAGGGACGACTGCGAGAACCGGATAAGACGAAGTATGAGATATACGATACGATTAAAACGAGTTTGCCTAATTGCGGTAACTGGAATGATTTGGAGCATCGGCTGAAAAATCAAGGAATTGTCATGCGTTATAAGTATTGCGGTTCGACCGACCGAAAACAAGGGGTATTATTCAGCAAAAACAGTTTCGAGTTCTCCGGCTCGAAAATCGACCGGCAATTCAGCTACTTAAAGTTGAACCGGCACTTTACACAGACACAACAACAAACCCAACGTCGAACTGCCCTTGCAAAGAGCTTTAATGCTGCTATTGGTAATTATCGGTCGACATTCACCTCTCTGTTCGGCAATATGAGCGGAAGCGGAAATAAGGGCCAAGCAGATATTAGTTTGATAAACTTCGGTGGTAATATCGGAGCATTGCCGCTGCCACCCAATGATTCGCCTATCGGATTATCTGTGGCCCAACTCCAACGCAAATCCGGCGAAAGCCCCGAAGAACATATTGCCCGCATCACAGCACTACTGAATACCGCTGCCGAAGCGATGGCGATTGCCTACATGGAGCGGAAACGCAAACTACGAGACCGAAAAACGACTAAACCCAAAATGAAACTGTAATTTATTATGAAAGAAAATAATATGATGTCCTACGAAATGTACGAAGACTTCAAGGAAACGATGGTCAAAACCATCAAAGCTGAACTATCGAACAAAAATCGCCACCCGCCCGAACTACGACCGCATCGACAACGACCTGAAATACCGCTATATTAAAATGAAAGGCGAAGCGCTACCCGAACGCATTGCCGAACTGGAAGAGCTATTCGAACTAAACCGCGACAACGCCAAAATCCACCAAATGAAAAAGGATGTCGAAGAATACGAACGAACCATTCGCCAAAAAATCATACTCGAAGAACAAGCAAGAAGAAAATCTGGAGAGCACCAAAATTTAACAGATAAATCCAACTCGATAAAAAAGAAATAATTATGCAGAGTGTTCACAACTTATGGTTGCGTGACAACCAAATAATTTACTATATTTGTACTTAATTGGGTGTATTGTAAACGCTGCGAAAACGATATGAGTCGAGAAAAACAGATAGAAGAAAGTTTTATTCGGAAGCTGACCGAACAGTTAAAATATATCTATCGTGATGATATTCATGACAGAAACTCCCTCGTTGCCAATTTCAGGCAAAAATTCGAGTCATTGAATCGCGTGAAATTGTCCGATTCGGAATTCGATCGGCTGCTCGAAGAGATCATCAATCCCGATGTTTTTGCATCATCCAAAAGATTGCGCGAGCGAAACACATTTACCCGCGAAGACGGAACACCGTTGCAATACACGCTGGTCAACATTAAGGATTGGTGTAAGAACGATTACGAAGTAATCAACCAACTGCGAATGAATACCGATAACAGCCATCATCGTTATGATGTCATACTGTTGATTAACGGTATTCCGGTTGTGCAGGTTGAGTTGAAAGCCTACGACGTCAGTCCACGGCGTGCCATGCAGCAAATCGTGGATTACAAAAACGATCCGGGAAACGGCTACACGAAGTCCTTGCTTTGTTTCATACAGTTATTCGTTGTCAGCAACCAGACTAATACATATTATTTCACAAATAATAACAACCAGCATTTCTCGTTCAATGCCGACGAACAATTCCTTCCGGTGTATCAGTACGCGACGGAACGAAATACGAAAATAACCAATCTCGACGCCTTTTCGAGTGCCGTGCTTGCCAAATGTGAACTCGGCAAGATGATAAGCCTTTATATGGTATTGATCGCGAGCGAGCAAAAGCTGTTGATTATGCGTCCGTATCAGATTTATGCCGTAAAGGCGATTATGGATTGCGTGCATCAAAACCGCGGAAACGGCTATATCTGGCATACGACGGGCAGCGGTAAGACGCTCACTTCGTTCAAGGCTTCCACCCTGATGAAAGACAATCCGGATATCGACAAATGTCTGTTCGTCGTGGATCGAAAAGACCTGGATCGTCAAACCCGCGAGGAGTTCAATAAGTTTCAGGAAAATTGCGTCGAGGAGAACACCAATACGGAAACACTGGTTCGCCGGATGCTGTCGGACGATTATGCCGATAAAGTAATTGTTACGACCATTCAGAAGTTGGGAATCGCTCTTGATCCGAAGCATAAAAAGAATTATCAAGAACGATTGAAGCCATTGAAGGATAAGCGTATCGTATTCATTTTCGATGAATGCCACCGTTCTCAATTCGGTCACAATCATAAAGCGATCAAGAAGTTTTTCCCTAATTCGCAATTATTCGGGTTTACCGGCACGCCGATTTTCGTCGAAAACTCGACGTATACGCAAATAGACGGTGAAGAGGGTTCATACAAAACGACCGCCGATATTTTCGAGAAAGAGTTGCACGCATATACGATTACACATGCTATCGACGACAAAAACGTATTGCGTTTCCATATCGATTATTTCAAACCCGATGGCGAGAATCAACAGAAAGGAAGTGCCCTTACAAAACGAGCTGTTGTAGACGCCATATTGAGTAGGCATGATGCAGCGACCGATTCACGCCGATTCAATGCAATTATGGCTACCGAACGAATCGACGATGCCATCGAATACTATAATCTGTTCAAGGGGGTTCAGCAGGAAAGAATGACGAAAGATTCCGACTACGAACCGCTGAATATTACTTGCATCTTCTCTCCGCCGGCCGAAGGCAACAAGGATGTGCAGCAAATTCAAGAAGATTTGCCCCAAGAGCGTTTCGATAACCAGCAAGAGCCCGACAAGAAAAAAGCGGCTCTCAAGACGATTATTTCCGATTATAACGAACAATACGGGACGAATCATTCAATTGCAGAATTCGATGCTTATTATCAGGATGTTCAAGGGCGCATAAAGTCGCAGAAATACAGCAATAAAGACGTTCCGCATAAGTATAAGACCGATATTACTATCGTCGTCGATATGTTGCTGACCGGCTTCGATTCCAAATACCTGAATACGTTGTATGTCGATAAGAACCTGAAGTGGCACGGTCTGATTCAGGCTTTTTCGCGCACGAACCGTATTCTGAACGATACGAAACCTTACGGCAATATCCTCGATTTCCGAGGACAGGAGGCCGCAGTCGATCAGGCGATCGCCCGGTTTTCGGGAGAAAAAATCGACAACCCGAAACAGATTTGGCTGGTCGATCCGGCCCCGAAGGTTATCGAAAAATACGAGGAGGCCATTTCCAAACTGGAGGAGTATATGCAATCGCACGGCTTGGAGTGCAAACCTGAAGAGGTCAATAATCTCCGTGGTGATGAAGCGCGTGCCGGATTTATCAACTGTTTCAAAGAGGTACAACGCTTCAAAACCCAGCTGGAACAATATACGGATATAAAGGCGGATGACAAAGCCAAAATCGAATCGCTGTTACCCGAAGACACGCTTCGGGCTTTCAGGGGGATGTATCTCGAAAAGGCCCGCGAGCTAAAGAAAAAGCGCGAAAAAAGAGGAGGCAAAGAGGCTAATCAGCAGATTGAGGACCTTGATTTCGAGTTCGTGCTGTTCGCATCGGCAATTATCGATTACGACTATATCATGGGCCTTATCGCCCGATATACGAATCGGGGTACTGCCAAAAAGCGGATTACCAAAGAGCAGCTTATCGCATTGGTCGCATCGAGTGCGAATCTGATGGAGGAGAAAGACGATATTGTCGCCTACATCAACAGCCTCGACGAGATCAACGGCAAGACCGAGCAGGAGATAAAAGAAGGCTACGAACTGTTTAAGGCAGAGAAATATAAAAATGAGATTACGATTTTAGCAACCAAATACGGTTTGGAGTTTTCTGCTTTGGACGCATTTGTCAAAGAGATCATTGAACGCGAAATCTTCGACGGTGAGAAACTCGGCGACCTGCTGGCTCCACTCGGCTTGGGTTGGAAAGCCCGTGCCCAAAAGGAATTGGCATTGATGGACGACTTGGTCCCCATGTTGAAACGACTGGCCGACGGCCACGAAATATCAGGACTTTTGGCTTATGAAAACTAACGAAAAAGACACGAAACAAGGGATTGTTCCAGCCTTGCGGTTTCCGGAATTTTCGGAGGCGGGAGAGTGGAATATGCCTCATTTAAGAGAAATTTGTACCCGAATAACCACCAAAGTTGGATATTCCAGACTTTCGCCGATTAGCATTAGTGCAGGAATAGGATTTGTTGCTCAAACAGAGAAATTTGGCCGCGACATTTCTGGCGAGCAATATCGTAATTATATAGAATTAAACAAGGGCGAATTTGCTTATAATAAAGGAAATTCAAAAAAATATCCCCAAGGATGCGTTTATCGATTAGAAGAATTCGATAAAGTAGCAGCTCCCAACGCATTTATTTGTTTCCGTTTTAATGATAGCGTGATACCGGACTTTTTTAAAGGATATTTTGATAGTAATTATCACGGAAAACAATTACAAAATGTCATAACAAGTGGAGCGCGTAGCAATGGATTGTTAAATATTAATGCAGATGAATTTTTCAATATCATTCTGCCAACTCCCAAAGATAAAAAAGAGCAGCAGAAAATCGCAGATTGCTTGTCTTCGATCGACGCCTTGATAAAGGCTGCGGAGCATAAAATAGACAAACTGAAAGCCCATAAAAAAGGCTTGATGCAGCAACTCTTCCCCGCCGAAGGGAAAATGGTTCCGCAATATCGTTTCCCGGAATTTCGAGATACTGCGATATGGAAGGAGACTCCTCTTTCCTGCATAGGAGATACATTGCAGGGTTATGGTTTCCCCGAAGCATACCAAGGAAAAGAGATTGGAAAATATCCGTTTTATAAAGTAAGCGATATTTCCAAGACAATTCAACTTGGCAATAATTATATTTCTGTTGCTGCAAATTATGTGGATGATGAAGATGTCAATACATTAAGAATAAAAACGATCCCCATAGGAACAACTATCTTTGCAAGAATCGGAGAGGCTATTAGACTAAATCGGCGAGTAATTACAACCATGGAATGTATTATCGATAATAATACGATTGGGGTAAAATCAATTGCAGGAAAGGCGACGGATTTATTTATCTATTATACCTTATTGAAAGTAAATCTCATTGATTTTGCCGGAGGTGTGGTTCCTGCTGTTACAAAAGCATCTATTGATAATATCCCGATATATTGTCCTCCGACCATTGCAGAGCAACAAAAAATCGCCGATTGCCTCTCCTCCGTGGATGATTTGATTACAGCCCAAACCAATCGCCTCAATGCCCTCAAAAATCACAAAAAAAGCCTGATGCAGCAACTATTCCCGAACATAAATGATTACGAAGAATGAGTAATACACCCAAAATAGTAAAGTTCAAATCGCTATCCGACATTGCCGTTCGATTTCGGTCCGATTTGAAAGATTTGGATTTCGTGTTGCTTTACGCCTATAACGGAACCGGCAAGACTCGCCTTTCGATGGAGTTCAAAGATAGAGGAAAAAAGGGAGGATCAGACAAACGCGATACGCTCTATTTCAATGCCTACACCGAAGATTTATTCCATTGGGATAACGACCTCGAACACGACGCGGATCGTGTATTGAAAATAAATGCCGATTCGAATTTCTTCAACGGATTCAGAGAGTTGGCCCTTGAAGATAAAATCTTCGAATACTTACAACGATATGCGACTTTCAATTTCAAGATAGATTACGAGAATTGGAAGATATCATTTAGTAAAGAGATTCCCAATCCGGCGTATAAACCCGATAACGACGAACCCGAGGCGATCGTTCAGTCCAATATCAAGGTTTCACGCGGGGAGGAAAATATCTTTGTTTGGTGTATCTTCCTTGCAATCTGCGAACTGGTAATCGACGGCGCGGAGTCTTACGATTGGGTGAAATATATTTATATCGACGACCCTATATCTTCGCTTGACGATAACAATGCGATTGCCGTGGCAAGCGATTTGTCAAAACTTCTGCATCGGGGTGTTGGCAAGGTCAACGTCGTTATTTCTTCGCATCATCATCTCTTTTTCAATGTGATGTGCAATGAATTGAAAAAGAGAAAAAGTAAACGATATTTTCTTCATAAAAATGGAGCGGATGGATATACGTTACGTGCAACGGATGAAACACCATTTTTCCATCATGTCGCATTACTGAGTGAGTTGAAACGACTTTTGCCCAAGGAGAATCAGACAATCCATGATGTCCGAATCAAAACATATCATTTCAATATGTTGCGCAGTATTATGGAAAAGACTGCAACGTTTTTCGGATATAGCGATTTCTCCATGTGTATACACGGTGTGGATGACGAGGTATTGTATGCCCGCGCTTTGAATCTGTTAAGCCACGGCAAATATTCGATTTACGAACCCGTCGAGATGGGAGATGATACGAAAAATCTATTTGTAAAGATATTGGAGGCATTTTTGAAAAAATACGAATTCGAATTGCCCGAAATAATAACCGACGAAGAAAAAGTTATACAAGAATGACCGCCATAGAACAACAAAAATTAGGTAAAGCCCTTTGGGGCATTGCAGACAAACTGCGAGGAGCGATGAACGCGGACGACTTCCGCGATTATATGCTTTCATTTCTGTTTCTGCGCTATCTGTCCGACAATTACGAAGAATCCGTAAAAAAAGAGCTCGGTTCGGACTATCCGAACACGCCGACGGACGTAATGCAGAAATTGAAGGTAAATACACCCCTGCAAATCTGGTACGACGAGAACCCCGCTGATATCGCAGATTTCGAGAAGCAGATGCGGCGTAAGATTCATTATGTAATCGATCCGCAATATCTGTGGAAAAACATATACGAGTTGGCCCGAACGCAGAGCAACGATTTGTTGCAAACACTACAAGACGGCTTCAAGTACATTGAAAACGAATCGTTTGAAAGTACGTTCCAAGGATTGTTCTCGGAAATCAATCTCGATTCTGAAAAATTAGGGAAAAACTATACCGAACGCAATAAAAAGTTATGCGAGATTATAACGCGGATCGCAGACGGTATCACGGCATTTTCTAACGACTCCGATACACTGGGCGACGCTTACGAATATCTGATCGGCCAATTCGCGGCCGGTTCAGGAAAGAAAGCCGGCGAATTTTATACTCCGCAACAGGTTTCGACCATCCTTTCGAAGATTGTGACATTGGACAGCCAAAATCCGACAACCGGTCCGAAAAAGAGAATAGACAAGGTTCTCGATTTCGCTTGCGGCTCCGGATCGCTACTTCTGAATGTCCGTCATCAGATGAACCGCGACGGCAGACGCGGCATCGGCAAGATTTACGGGCAGGAGAAGAATATCACGACCTACAACCTCGCCCGCATGAATATGCTGCTGCATGGGGTGAAGGATTCCGAGTTCGAAATTTTTCATGGAGATACTCTTCTCAACGATTGGGATATACTAAATGAAATGAATCCGTCGAAGAAAATAGAATTCGATGCGATCGTCGCCAATCCACCATTCAGCTATCGCTGGGAACCGAAAGAGGAGTTGGCGAACGATTTTCGATTCAAAAACTACGGCGTAGCTCCCAAATCGGCGGCCGACTTCGCCTTCCTGCTGCACGGCTTTCATTTCCTGCGTGAAGACGGCACGATGGCCATCATCCTGCCTCACGGCGTATTGTTCCGCGGGGGTGCGGAGAAGAACATCCGGACCAAGCTCCTGAAAGACGGCCACCTCGACGCGGTCATCGGACTGCCTGCCAACCTTTTCTTTTCCACGGGTATTCCTGTTTGCATTCTGGTACTGAAGAAGTGCAAGAAATCTGACGACATATTGTTTATCAATGCCAGCGAAGGATATAAGAAAGATAAGCGGCAAAATCGGTTGGAAGAGAAAGATATTGAAAAAATTGTAGTAACTTATCAATTCCGCAAAGAAGAGCCACGCTATTCCAAACGGATTTCATTGGAGCGGATCGAAAAGGAAGATTTCAATCTGAATATTACCCGTTATGTCAGCACGGCACAAGAGGAGGAGCCGATCGACCTGCAAAAGGTCAATGACGAATTGAAAGAGATTGCAAAACGGTCGAAAGAGGCCTTGGATCGTCACAATGAATTTCTCAAAGAATTAGGATTGCCGCCTATTGCCGATTAAGAGTAACTGCCCGCACCTTGAAGTACAGGCGGTTTCTCTATTTATACGGTCGTATTACAAATACAAATGTATGACAAAACAAAAATAAAACACCCTTGTAGATATCTACAAGGGTGTTTTAGTGAGGTCTGAAGCGGACCTTTTTCCCGGAAGCCTGTCATGAAGAAACGGAAAGGGCCAACAAGGGTGTCCAATTTACATGACAGCCATTCAGCGCCTCCCCGAACGCACTCCCTTTAATTACGCCGATCTGACCGATTACCGCGAAGGGCAAATCACCAGTCTGGCCCTTATTCGCTCCAAAGGAGTCAACATGACCATTCTGGCCTTTGACAACGAACAGCTCCTTCCCACTCACCAGACGCCCGGTCCTGCACTGATACAGATTCTGGACGGGACGGCGTACTTCACCGTGGGCAATGAAGAAGTTATTCTGCCCCAGGGAAAGAGCCTCCTGATTCCCGCCGGAGTGCCTCATTCCGTCATTGCCCGGGAACGGTTCAAAATGCTGGTTACTTCCATCCTGCCGCTGGACTGATCGGGAAGCCCTCCCCTGAAAATAACGAAGAACCATTCCGGGGAATTGCCACCTGGACATGGATCTGCGGCAAAACCATTCTTTCCAGGCTTCTCCTGACACGGGAATCGCGCAGATACGCAACATGCCGGAACAGGAGGACGGGCGGAAACGGCCTGCTCAGGCCTGGATCTTTTCCCCTGCGGCCAGCGCCTCAAAACGGGCCAGCACCCAGCAGAGATCGGAAAGGCGGTTCAGGAACAGGGCCGTGTTCACGTTGCTCAGGGCATGATCCAGCCTCAATGCCACCACACGGCGTTCCGCACGGCGGCAGACGGAACGGGCCAGGTCCAAATACGCGGAGCCCAGCGATCCTTCCTTGCCCGGGCGGGCCCAGCCTTTGAAACGGATGTCGCATTCCTTTTCCAGCAAATGGGCCTGTTCCTCCAGCCATGCCACATCCTCCGCTTTAATGCGGGCGTACCCCTTGGCGTCATATTTGGGCAAATCCTCCTCCATCGTGGCCAGTTCCCCCATGGCACCCACCAGGCGAGCCTGGACGCCGTCCAGCATCTCCACCGTCCGGGAGCTTACCCCGGAATGGCGCACCACGCCAATCAGGGAATTTAATTCATCCACCGTTCCGTAAGCTTCAATGCGCGGCGCTGTCTTGGGACTACGCCTGCCGAACATCAGGTCCGTTTCTCCGCTGTCTCCACGCTTGGTGATTACGCTCATACCATGTACCCTACCATGCCCGCGCCGTCCTGCACGCAAAAAAGAAGGCATATTCCGGAGCGGGAGCCAGCGCCATCTTTCCCGGCATGTACCGCACTCTCTATTCTTTTGACATGCAATAAAAACTATATAAGAAGAATGAATAAATGCTTCTGCTTCGTCTTCCTGCCGTTTTCCTCCCTCTCTTCATCAGCTTCCTCTTCGGGGCATGCTCTAAAAAGGAAAGCGCCTTGCTGCCCGGAGAAATAATCGTGAACGCATCGGAACTGCCCGGCCCCATACAGGAATGGAAGACGGATTCGGCCTGTGAAAGATGCCTGACCATCAATCTGGACAATCCGTCCCTTCCCTGGTTCCGCATCGCTGAGGGCATATCGGAGGCTTATGCGCATGGCGTGAATAATCTCCGTTTGAAAAGAGGGGATGCCATCGCGTCCGCCTTTGAAAATGGAATTTGCTGGGATCTTCCCGTCTCCACGGATATGGCCCCGGAATCTGATCCAGAATCTGAAAAAGGCATGAACCCGGACATTCCCTGCCTTCCCGACGATGCCGTTCTGGAACATCCTTTCCGTGAAGATGACTTTCTTGTTTTCAACAAAACACCTTCCCGGAAACCCGTTTATCCCATCGTGAAATTCATCCGGTCCCCTTACCCGGAAAGAGGGAACTACCAGCTTGTTTACTGGCGTATCCAGAAAAAACCATCCGGTCCATCCCGGAAAAACGACCTTCAGGCTTTCGCCAATATGGCAAATGAACATATCAACCAGCGCAGAGCATTCATTTTCCTCATTGAGAACGAAACACCCTGCGGAGAAGTATTCGACTATCTGAATGCCATTGACGGGAGAGACACGCTGGTGGGCGTAACCTTTTCCCGTGAAAATGAATAACGTCTCCCAACAAGGATTCATCAGGGCCTTCCTCCCTCCGCTCATCATCATGACACGTCAGGCCGTTTGAAACTTTTCCCAACGGCTGTACAACCCCTGCATGACTCGGACAAGAGATGAATTGGCGGCGGAAACCGCACCATCCGTCAAAGCGCCTCTCTGGACGCGAGACTACATCCTGGCCTGTTGCGCCAACTTAATGACGGGGCTGGCCTTCTATGAACTGGTGCCCGTTCTCCCGCTGTATCTGACGGGGCAATTGCAGGTCTCCTCCGGCTGGCTGGGCTGGATTATGTCCATTTATGTTCTGGCCGCCATTATCTCCCGCCCCTGGTTCGCACACCGGGTGGATACCGGAGACCGCAAGAAGATTTACATCACGGTTTACATTATGCTGGCCCTGTCCTTTTCAGGGTATGCTGCGGCCGCCACCGCCCTGGCGTTTTTCCTGACGCGCTTCATACAGGGCCTGATCTGGGGAGGCATGACCACCTCCGGCCCGACAATGGCAGTAGATATCATCCCCCCTGCCCGCCGCGGGGAAGGCCTGGGCTTCTTCGGCATGACAATGACGCTGGGCATGTGCCTGGGCCCCGTCATCGGCCTTCAGGTATACCAGCAGTACGGCTTTTACGTGATTACCTGGAGTTCCCTGCTCCTGTGCCTGGCCGGGGCGGGCATTGCATCTCTCATCCGCGTTCCCGGGAGCCCTGTTCAGGAGCCCGTGTATGAAACGCCTAAAAAGGTACTGGACCGTCTGGTGCTGCGCGTGGGCATTCCGCTGGCGGTGAACGTGATGATCGCCACCTTCTCCTATGGCGTGGTGGCCGTGTATTCCGCCCTGTACGGAGAAATGCACGGGTTCAAATACGCCGGGCTGTTTTACGCGCTGATGGGGCTGGGCATGCTGGTCTCCAGGTTCATGGTAGGCAGGCAAATCGACCGCGGACGCGTGGCGGAGCTTTCCGTCATCTCCCTGAGTATCCTGACCGTCAGTTTCGGCGCACTGGCGCTGGCGCCGCTGGAATGGATCTATTACGCTTCCGCCATCCTCATCGGCTTTGGCTTCGGCATTTTCATCCCCACGTTCCAAACCATGAAACTGAACATGGCGGACCGCGGCCACCGGGGAGCCGTCAATTCCACATTTTTCACCGCTTTTGACATCGGGGTGGGAACAGGCATGTTCCTGGGAGGCAAAATTTACGCGTACCTGAACCTGAACTGGGCCTTCGGAACGGGAGCCCTGCTGAATTTGCTGGCGATCGTATATTTTTACCGCATCTCCCTGGACCACTACCGTAAAAATAAATTGGGCGTGGATTCTGATTGATTTTCCTTCCATCACTCCCGTTCCGGGATGGAAAAAACATCAATTACCCGTTTGGCTGAAGGCCTCACGCGCAGCAACCGCGGATTCCAGGCCAGGGAAATACTGCGGGACAGCCCGTCCAGCGCCGGATGAGTAACCTTGACAAACCCTTCCCCCAGTTCTTTTTCCGCCATGCAGGGCAGGATTGCCATGAACGCTCCGCTCTTCAACATGCGGGCCGCAAAAGGAAAAGATTGCGTTTCACAGTGCACCCGCAGCCTGATGCCGAACTCAGCGCAATTCCTTTTCAGCAACGCATGAAACCCGGAACCGCTCCCCAGCGTTGCTAGGGGGAACATTTCCAGCAGGCGGAGAAAATCCTCCTTCTTCCCCCGCGCCTTTTTCCCGGCCAGGGCTGCAGGAACGTACAGCGCATAATCCATGGAGCAAATGACCCGGCTTTCCAACCCTTCCGCCTCCAGCGCGCTGGTACGCACAATACCGAAGTCTATATCCATATTCTGGAGCTTAGAGGGAATCTCACTGTTGCGGAGGTTCTCCAGCGCGAAAAGCCACGGCAGCCCCCGTTTCTGGATACTCGCCAGCACGGGAGCCACCACCCAAGCATGCAGGCTGTCCCCGGCTCCGATAGTGAACCGGTAGGGCAGATTCCGGCTCCGGCTTTTAAAATCATCCAGCAGGCACAGGCTTTCACTGGCCAGCCTCACCAGCTCCCACCCGGCTCCGGTAAGAGCCAGCACTTTCCCGCGGCGGCTCGCCAGTTCCACACCGAAGAATTCCTCCAATTCCTTAATCTGCCGGGAATACAGGCTCTGCCGCGCACTATCCCCCCGGGCGGCAGCGGCAATGCTCCCGGCCTTGGCCACTTCTATCAAGGTTTTCAATCGGTCCAGGGACAGTCCCCGTTCTGCGAAAAGATGCTCAAACATAACTTTATAGTTATATAATATGAATACTTATATAATGCAAGAGTCAACAAATGCGTTATGGTGACAAGGTCACAGGGCGCGAAGGCGCTTTCCGCATATCTCCGCGCCCCTCAACCAAAAGAATAAAACCATGATCACCATTGACGGAAAATACACGGAAGCCCGCGTGTTCACGGATGAACTGGAAGACCTGGCCCGCACCCAGATCAGGGACGTCTGCAACCACCCCGCCTTTGAAGGAAGCCGGGTGCGCATCATGCCGGACGTGCACGCCGGAGCCGGCTGCGTCATCGGGTTCACGGCGGAATTGAAAACGGATAAGGTAATTCCCAACCTGATCGGCGTGGATATCGGCTGCGGAGTGCTTACCGCCAGACTGTCCGGACTGCCGGATTTTTCCAGCTTTGACGCACGCCTGCGCGAGCGCGTCCCGTCCGGGATGCATGCCCGTCCCTCCGTTCATCAAGCCTTGCTGGACGACCCGGAACTGGATGAAGAAATCTCCCGCATCTGCATGGACGTGCTGAGAACGGACAAAGACAGGCACCGCCGCTCCGTAGGGTCTCTGGGAGGAGGCAACCACTTCATTGAAATAGCGCAAGGGAAAGAGCACGCTTTCCTGTGCATCCACTCCGGTTCCCGCAATTTCGGTCTGAAGATTGCGGAACGCTACCAGAAAATCGCCGTGGATACTTGTCCGGACGCCTATCTTAAAGAACGCAAAAAAGGACTCTGCTACCTTCAGGGAGAAAATACGCTGAACTACATGCGGGATATGAAGGTGGCTCAGCGCTTCGCAGCCCTGAACCGCCGCGTGATACTGCATGAACTGCTGGATGATGCAGATGATCTGGAAAGTTTCGACACCGTGCACAACTACATTGCGGAAGACCAAATCATCCGCAAGGGAGCCGTCCGGGCCGGACGCGGAGAAAAACTCATCGTTCCCCTGAATATGCGTGACGGCTCCGTCATCTGCATCGGCAAAGGAAATGAAGAATTCAATTCCTCATCTCCGCACGGCGCAGGCCGCAGCATGTCCCGCAAAAAGGCTAAAGCCAATCTTTCCCTGGAGGAATTCGAGGCTTCCATGCAGGGTATTTTCTCCACCTGCGTTTCCCGCGCTACGCTGGATGAAGCGCCAATGGCCTACAAGGATGGCGAGAGCGTGCTGGACAACATCCATGAAACGGCGGAAATCGTGGAACGCATCAGGCCCGTATATAACTTCAAGGCACCCGAATAGCAGGCGGCCCAATACCCGCCCCTCCCGGAATATGATTTTCCGGGAGGCTTTTCCCAAACCTTCAAAACACGGTCAGGAACGCCCGGCAGCATAAATCAACTTATAAGGTTCCGCCGTCTGAATCGGGATGGCGTACACTTTAGAGGTATCATTCCATTCCACGCCGGAAACGTCAAACTTCTGACGGTCATAATAACCTACCACCTTTCCATTGGTCACTACACAGAAAGCGGCTGCATTTTCCCCATTCCGCACAATAATCATGTTATCCTTTTTGGAGGCGCTTACAGACGGGCTGAGTTTTGCGTTCTGCTTGTATTTGGTCCAATAGCCGTTGAGCTGGGACCCATGCAGATTCTGCCCCCACAAATTGACCGTCTTTCCATGCTGATGCAGGAAGGCAATGCGGAATTTCGGTTTGGGGTACCGTTTGGCGGCAATGCGGGCCTTGGATGCCCGGGCCATTTCCTCTGTCATTTTAAAACTGTAATCCCCATATTGATGCCCCTTGCGGTCAATCGGGACAAACCAATTAAAAATTTCAAAGTCATCGGTAAAGTCCGTCCTGCTGATATTGCAAATGCGTTCATACAAGGCCAAATGGGCTTCGGAAACCTCATACGCCTGCCTGGAAAGCGGCTTGCGCCGCAATGATTCAAACAGCCTAGGATAAAATTCGGGATTGATTCCCAGCTTATGGAAATACAGATAGAAGGAATATTGAGCAAAACCCCATTTGGCCCAGCCGTTCAAATCATGGAACGGCATGCCCTTTACCGCTTCTGAAAGCAGGTATTTGCACGGGTTTTCCATATCGGAGGCCTGCTCATTGCCATTAATGGCATTGGTCACCTGGTCCAGAATCAGCTGGGCAAAAAAATTGTTGGAACTTTCCGACATGCTGCGCCAGTTGAACGGATGCTGGTAGCAATGACCGATTTCATGCCCGATTCCCCAAAGGCGGTTTCCCTGAAGAACTCCAGGAGCGAGCACTTCATTTTTCAGCGTATTTCCCTGATCTCCAATACTGTAGCCGCAGTAATACCAGGTTGCAAACATATGGGCTCCTCCTTCTACGGAAACGCCAAGCTGCCGGTTATTGTGCGGCTGGGGATACTTGTCAAATCCCATGATTTTCCACATGGCCTTGACGCTTTCATCCCATACCCTGACGGATTTCGTAATGGAATCCGGACTGTAATCTTTCAGGTACTTTGTGTGAAGAATCATCATGGAATTCCGCCCAACGATATCGAACATGCTATGCGGGGCGTTGCTGATCATACGCTTCCAGTCCTTATCCGTGTGCCTCGTCACGTCAAAATATCCATTCACTATGCCGCTTCCCACAGGAATATGCACCGTTATCGGCTTCTTGGGCGTGCTGATATCGGTGTGATACATCACGTAAAGCAATCCCGAACGGTTGATTCTAATTTTGTTTACCCCTTCGTTCAAAGGATAGGAGGAAGACTCTATTCCCGCTGGAGAAACGGAGGCCAACCCAATATCTTCTCCATGGGTAGGTCCTACGAACACAAGAATTTCATCTCCTTTCTCCGCGACAATTCCGGTAGGATTGTCAAATTTGTTCAGGGCGTTGATATTTCTCACCTTCGCAGCAAACTCCGGATGGCTGTAAGCCTTATAGGAAGCAATGCGGAATTCTTTGTCTTCATAATCGCCGGATTTTATTTTCTTCGCAATCATCTGCAAAAACTCCGGAAGAGCCTTGAGGTCCGTCAAGGTACACCTGGGATTGATGGAGGAGCAGCTCGTGTCCTTAAATACTTTCAGCAATTTCCGGTTAAGTACGGACTCCACCCTTTTGTAAAAGCTGATTTCCCGTACGGTAAAAGACGGAGAGGAACCTTCGGGATAATCAACCGTCAATCTGATTTTCCGAACCTTTTGAAGAGGCTTTTTAAATCTGATCATCCTGGAGCCGCCGATATCGAATTTTCCAAGGTCCTTCCAAGACGAGCCGGACATGGCGGACACGGCAATTTCATTGAAATCGGCTCCGGAAAAAATGATGTAATGAATGGTCTCCGGCACTTCAAACACAAATTCCCCCTCCACATGATGCACTCCGGGAACATGCCAGTTGGCGGATTCCATAGAGCCGTCCACAGCCTGCTTTACAGAATGATTGCCGGAATAGGGGGACTGGGAGGAAGCAGCTTCTTTCACGTGGAGCAAAATGTCTTTCGGAACATCCAGCGAAGGATATTTTGCCGCGAGGGATTTATTTACGGAGATTGTCAGAAAAAGGAAAAATAAAAAAATGGAAAGAAAAATGGAATCTTTTCTCATACACTACATTAATATTTAATGATACTATACATGATTTCCAGCGTTTTTTTTCATGCTTTTCATGTTATAGTACAAAAATTCCCTCATGCGGGGACGGGAATTCCCATCTGCTTCCTGGCAAATTCTTTCATGGATCACCATGGAATATTATGCCATGCTTCTCTCCATGAACGAAGGCCGGCCCTGTCATCAATCAGTAAACAAACGGGTCAAATGGCTTGGCGCTCTGGCCGTCCTTCTTTTTCTCCTGGGCACGGGGCTGTTTTCCTTTTTATGGAATGTTCCGCTGAATACGTTAAGGCCCGCCCACGCCATCGCAGCTCCTTCCGCCATTCTTGTCAGGGAAAATTCTTCCCCGGAACGCTGCCGCATGGCTCTGGAACCCTCCTTCCTGGCCAGCATCCAGCCTTTCCTGAAACACTATGTGGAAACCGTCACCAATGCCGGACGCCTCGACTTCTCCAGCCATGTCCCGCAAGAGGTGGAAATACGGATGGAGGGGCTTTCCATCGGCCTGAGCCCTTCTCTGGCCGTTTTCAACTTCCGAACCAAATACGGATTCAGCATGCAGACAAGCAGAAAACCGGACGCCTCCGACCGGGCTATTTACCAGTGGCTGAAAAACAGGATGAAGGCGGAAAAACGGGAGAAATAAGGAAATATGGACACAGGTATCGAACGGAATGAACCCGCTGTTGTCTAATCATTTACCTTTCCGGAAAAGCCGGGGGACAGCAGTTGCCCGGCCCAGGGAGCCGCTGCTCCCGCACCGGAAGGCGACTCCATACAGCGTTTATGAAGCGTATTTACCACGGACCATGGACACTGGCCGGACTGGCATGCGCCATTTTGGCCGCAGTCGCCATGCTCTCCTTTTTTTCCTGCGGGGAAAAAGGCCAGGCAAGCAGTAATGACAAACCTCATATGGACAACAAGGATTTAAAAACGATTTACCTGGCGGGAGGCTGTTTCTGGGGAGTGGAAAAATACTTCTCCCTGATGCCCGGCGTTAAGGAAACGGAAGTGGGATATGCCAACGGCTCCACGGCTTCTCCCACGTATGAAGAAGTATGCAGCGGGAAAACGGGCCATGCGGAAACGGTAAAAGTAGTATTTGACCCGGAAGAACTCAGTCTGCCCTTTCTTCTGGAACGGTATTACTCCATTATTGATCCTGTTTCCGTCAACAAACAGGGAAACGACAGGGGAATTCAATACCGCACGGGCATTTATTACGCGGATGAGAAGGACAAACCTGTTATAGAAACGTCCCTGAAAAGGCTCCAGCAGCACTTCAGGCAGCCTCTGGCAATTGAAGTTCAGCCCCTCCGCCAATTTTCACGGGCGGAAAAATATCATCAGCGCTATCTGGATAAAAACCCTGGCGGATACTGCCATATTCCACCCGCCAAATTCCGGGAAGCGTCCCAGGCCCGCGAAAACGAACCTGTTTACCGGAAAAAATCGGACGAAGAGCTGCGCCGCGTCCTGACACGCGAGCAATTTGCCGTCACGCGGAATAACGCGACGGAACCTCCCTTCCGCAATGAATATTTCAATAACGACAGACCCGGCATTTATGTGGACGTCACGACAGGCGAACCTTTATTCCTGTCCACGGACAAGTTTGATTCAGGCTGCGGCTGGCCCAGCTTCTCCCGCCCCATCAAAGAAGAACTGATTCAGGAAAAACAGGATTTCTCCCACGGTATGAGGCGCACGGAAGTCCGCAGCAAAACGGGAGACGCCCACCTGGGCCACGTTTTCACAGACGGCCCGAAGGAACAGGGCGGACTGCGCTACTGCATCAACAGCGCCTCCCTGAAATTCATTCCTGAACAGGACATGGAAGCACAGGGTTATGGAAAATACCTTCCCCTGCTACACCGGGAAGGAACAGACAGGAAAGCTGCGGAAAAATAATCCGGAGAAAAAGCAGGGGAGGCCAATCCTTCTTCTCCATTAATCTTTTACAACACGGAGGAACAAATGCGGCCCCGGGAGAACAAGCACCATGTCCTCTTCACGAAATACGGGCAGCCCGTTCATTCCCCAAGTTCTGCGGTCAAGCAGACGGCTTCCCTCCATGCCGCTGCCGACTGTATCGTATTCATTCATCGGCAGCGGCATGGAGGGTTCGGGTTGCTAAGGCAATGCGACTTGCGGCAAGTACCGTTTATCTACATGCCGTTTATTAAAATAGCGGCGGATGACGTTTTTTTGTTTAAAAAAATGAGTTTTTAAAAAATGCGGGGAATTTTTCTTCCGGAAAAGCGCCCGGAAATTTTCCGGGCATTACTGTACAATCGTAACGGGCGTGCCTACCTTAACAGTTTTGAAAAGCGGCACGCAGGAAGAGCGGGTCATGCGGATGCACCCATGGGACTGCGGCGTCTGGAAAACAGGGCCTACGTGCATCCCAATTCCGCTGTCCGTCAGCCGCATGAAGTAAGGCATGGAGGCATCATACAAATTGGAAACATGATGCACTGCCTTTTCCGTAATGCGGAAATGGCCCACGGGCGTGCGGTGGGAAGCCTTACCCACGCAAACGGGAAAATCCATGGCTACCTCATCCCCCACCATCAACTGGCCCCTTTGGCGACCGCGACTGATCACCACGCGCGTATTGCCCGGGGTAGCCTTTTTCATGATATCGGGATTCATCCATTCGTCGTGCACCTCCGTATAATCAATTCCTGCTACAACCACCCTCGCGTGCGGTCCGTAGGAGGTCATGGGTACGGTTGCAGGCACGGTCAGGGGCACCATGCGCAAATTCTCTTCCTGCGGGCCAGAACAGGCAGCCAGCGCCAACGCTCCCGCTATGATTGATAAGATGTTTTTTGCGTTCATCATCTTGAAACCTTTCACAGGGTTGGACAATACTGCGAACTCATTTTCAATGTTCCATGACGCACTCCATGATTCCTGCGGCGTGCATGGAGAAAAAATGCCGGAAAAAGCGGCCGCCCCGGTTCAGAGAAAAATTTCCCCGGCTTCGGAAGGGGGGGGAAAAATCCGCCCTCCGTCACACAGAGTCCTTGCCTTATCACATTTGGCCTGTATAGTACCCGCGACTGCCAGGAGGGCAGCCGCCTGTTTACAGTTAACCCTCTATTCCGCATCATGACCAAGATTGCCAAGAGTACGTTCATCACGGGAGCCGGAACCCCGGGACAGTTTTATTCACTGCCAGCCTTGGCGGAAAACGGCTATCCCCGCCTGAACCGCCTTCCCGTTTCCATCCGGATCGTTCTGGAATCCCTGCTCCGCAATTGCGACGGCCTGAAAGTGACTGAAAAGGACGTGGACAACCTGGCTTCCTGGAATGCCAACAATCCCGGTTCCTATGAAATCCCGTTTACGGTAGCCCGCATTGTCCTGCAGGACCTGACAGGCGTCCCTCTTCTGGTGGATCTGGCGGCCATGCGCTCCGCCGTAGCAGGATTGGGAAAAGACGCCTCCGTCATTGAACCTCTGGTCCCCGTGGACCTGGTGGTGGACCACTCCGTCCAGGTGGACTGGGCAGGATGCACGGATGCTCTGGAAAAGAACCTGGACATTGAATTCCAGCGCAATGCGGAACGCTACGAATTCCTCAAATGGGGCCAGCAGGCCTTTCAGACTTTTTCCGTGGTTCCTCCGTCCGTGGGCATTGTCCACCAGGTCAATCTGGAATACCTGGCGCAGGGCGTGATGGAAAAGGATGGCGTTTACTTCCCGGATACCCTGGTGGGAACGGATTCCCATACCACGATGATTAACGGCATAGGCGTTGTGGGCTGGGGTGTTGGCGGCATTGAGGCGGAAGCCGGGATGCTCGGCCAGCCCGTCACGTTCCTGGTGCCGGAAGTAGTAGGCGTCCATATGACGGGAGAACTCCGCGAAGGAGTGACCGCCACGGACCTGGCGCTGCATGTCACCCAGATGCTGCGCAGCCACGGAGTCGTAGGCAAATTTGTGGAATTCTTCGGAGACGGGGCGGCGGCCCTGCCTCTGGCAGACCGGGCTACCGTAGCAAACATGGCCCCGGAATACGGCGCCACCATGGGCTTCTTCCCCATGGATGAACGCTGCTCCGACTATCTGCGCCAGACAGGCAGGAGCGAAGAAGCCATCACTACGTACGAAAACTACTTCAAGGCACAGAACCTGTGGGGAATGCCCCGTAACGGAGATCTGGACTACACGGACCAGCTGGAACTGGACCTGTCTGCCGTGGAACCAGCCGTCTCCGGCCCCAGACGCCCGCAGGACCACATTCGCCTGAACTCTATCAGGGACAGCTTCCGCAAGCTTGTCAGCATGCCCGTGGCGGAAGGAGGTTACGGCAAGAAGGAATCTCCGGAGGTCACGGTTTCCATGCACTCCCCGGCGGGCGTCCCCGTTCCGGTGGACGGTTTCAGCCAGGAAGCGAAGCTGAAAGACGGCAGCATCCTCATCGCCGCCATCACCTCTTGCACCAACACGTCCAACCCGGGGCTGATGCTTGCCGCCGGGCTGCTCGCCAAAAAAGCGGTTGAACGGGGGCTGAACGTGCCTCCGCACGTGAAAACGTCCATTGCTCCAGGTTCCCGTATCGCCTCCGATTACTTTGCAACCAACAGCCTCCAGGAATCCCTGGACGCTCTGGGCTTTGAAACCGTCGGCTACGGCTGCACCACCTGCATCGGCAACTCCGGGCCGTTAAATCCGGAGCTGGAACAGGCCGTCCGGGACAATGACATTGTAGCGGCTTCCGTCCTGTCCGGCAACCGCAACTTTGAAGCCCGCATCCATGCCTCCATCAAGACCAACTTCCTGATGTCCCCTCCCCTGGTCGTCGCCTTTGCGCTGGCCGGCCGCGTGGACATCGACTTCCAGACGGAACCGCTGGGCACGGACCGCAGCGGGAACCCCGTATTTCTGAAGGACATCTGGCCCAGCTCCGGGGAAATTGCGGAAGCCGTTGCCAAATCCCGCAACCCGGAAGCATACCGGGAGCTTTACACCATCACGCCGGACAAGAATCCCCGCTGGGCGGCCGTATACGCGCCGGAAGGCTCTGTCTTCCAGTGGAATGAACAATCCACCTACATTCAGGACCCTCCTTTCTTCAGCGGCTTCAACGGCCAGCCCCGCACACTGGCGGATATCACGGATGCCCGCCCCCTGGGCATTTTCGGCGATTCCGTAACCACGGACCACATCTCCCCTGCCGGAGCCATCCGGGAAACAGGGCCCGCAGGGCTGTACCTGCAGGGCATGGGAGTGGACAGAAAAGATTTCAACTCCTTCGGCTCCCGCCGCGGAAACGACCGCGTGATGACCCGCGGTACCTTCGCCAATGTCCGCATTAAAAACCTGATGGTAGACGGCACGGAAGGCGGTTACACACTGTATTTCGGCAACCGCGCCGTTCCCGCCCCGGACAAGGAAATAACCCCTACCGCGGGAACGCCCGCCTTCATCTATGATGCGGCCATGGCCTACGCTCAGGACGGCGTTCCGCTCATCGTCATCGGCGGAGAAGACTACGGCATGGGCTCTTCCCGCGACTGGGCGGCCAAGGGCACGAATTTGCTGGGCGTCAAAGCCGTCATCACCAAGAGTTTTGAGCGTATCCACCGCTCCAACCTTATCGGCATGGGCGTCCTGCCCCTCAACTTCGCCAACAAGGCGGATTATGACCGCATCACTCCGTTGAAGGACGCCACCTTCTCCATCCTGGGCCTGAACAACGGCATCGCTCCGCGCCAGCAGGTCACCCTGCGCGTACAGCCCGCGGATGCGGAAGCATTTGACGTGCCTGTCATCGTCCGCATTGATACGCCTATTGAAAAAGAATACTATCTGGCGGGCGGCATCCTGCAATATGTCCTTACCCAAATCCTCAGATAACGGGATATGTACCGGGCGTTCCCGGTACGGCTTCCCCTCGCGGACGGGCCCCTTCCTCCCGAAGGCGCGGCCCCGTCCGTCTCATCCGCACCGGATATACCTGCAACTTCACAACACGGCCTGATTAGTTCATCCGAACTAATTCCAAATTCTTCTTGCAATCCTTCCAGGCTGTTCCTAGAACAAACGCATGGAATATAGATTTGTCTGGACGGGCTTTTTTGCCGTATTCGCCGCCCTGACGTTCTGCAGCTGTTCGCAGAACGACAAAATGAGGCCGCCGGCCGTCTCCTTTAAAATTCAAAAGGCGCCGGTAGTTCCCCGCACACCCGGCCAGATGGGCCGTGAAGTAGGCATTAAAGTTTCCTACATGCCCAAAAACACGTATGCCCGCAAGCGCGCATCCTCCATGCGCCCCCGCTTCATCACCATCCACAGCACCGCCAACCCCAAAGGAGACGCCAATGCCCACTCCCGTTACCTGAACAGCGGCAAGTCCCGCAGCCTGAACTGGCACTTCACTGTGGACCAATTCGGCGCCTACCAGCACATCCCCACTACGGAAACCGGCCACCATGCGGACCATTCCGGACCGGGAGACCAATACTCCGTAGCCATTGAAATGTGTGAATGCACCACGCATAACCCTGTCGTCATCTACAACAAGACGGCCAAGCTGGCGGCGCTGCTGATGATGCGCTACAACGTCCCCCTGCGCAACGTAGTGCCTCACAACTACTGGTCCGGCAAGAATTGCCCCGCCCCGCTGATGACTAATGGGCGCCCCGGGTACAAATGGAGCTGGTTCATTTCCCGCGTGGATTATTACTACCGCTGCCTCCAGGCAGGAAGATAATACTGCCGCATATGCCGCACGCCCCTTTGCCGCTTCCGGCATAAAGAAGGCAGGAAATGTTTCAGGAAAGAACAGGAATCACTTCTTTCCCTGAAAATATGCATTGGCTGAACACCGGGAATTCACCGCATTTCCGGCTCGCGGAAAGCAGGATCCGCCTCCATTGATACGGCTAATGTACACGGCCGTAAAAGACGGCAAATAACACCCGTCCGGGAACAATCTTCATCAACATCAAAATCCGGAACACGGACCGGGAATAAGAAATAGTGCTGAAAGCTTTTGATGCCTCCTGAACCACCCCGGAACAGGTTATTTGACCTGAATCCGATTCACCGGTCCCATCCTCTCCGGATGGATCGAAAAAGACTGCGGGAGACTCAACATCAACAGGGAAACTTGAAAACCATGAAGCGCTTTCACAGGATGCTCAGATGCGGACCATCGAAGCCAGCAGTTTCTTACCCGCCATATGGAAGCATTGAGGGAACAATCCGGCACCATGTTCATGGAAAACCAGCAGGAACTCAAACTGAAAGGCTCCAGAGAAAACAGCCTCCTCATGCCAGAAACATGGCATTTTAGTGGAATCCCGGCCCCTCGGCATACCAGAATCTCCCATTTTATCCCGTATGGCGGATAAATATAAAGGGTCCGCAGCTCAACTGTGCCTTTGCTGAACGCCGCAGCATGGCGGCATGCCCCCGGTAAAATCCACGCCTTCGGGCGGAATTAAAGCCAATCCGGGCATTTTCAACTTCTCCCGAGATGCGAAGGCGTTGTTTCTCCGTTGGAACGCCGGACACTCCTATTCAGCGCCTCATCCTCCCCGGGGTCTTTCCCGGATAATCATTATTTTGTTAGATATTTTTGTAACTATCTATCAATCAATCATTATATAAAACATATTAAAAATATGTTTACATATATCAAAATTGTCCCATAATTTTAGGATGAAAAAGATATTGCAGTTATTGGGCATTTTGGCCTTTGTTATTTGCAATTATGGGAATGCAAAGGAATTAAAATGTGAATACGAATTAAAAAATTTAAACATAGAGCCAGTCAGGGTAGCCAACGCCAAACGCACTTACACAGTCTATATATCCTGTAAGTATACAAGTGTTCATCACACGGGTGAGACAGGGGGGCCAATACCGCTGCGAAAGACAATTACCCCGGTAGTAACCGGTACAGATGATGAAAAAGAGGGCAAAGCCGAGGCATATGCAGAAGGAGAAAGCACAGTCATCGCAATGGCCCGGCTGCGTTTGACAGAAGAATGCGGTTTGCAATGCGGCAACTGCAACGAAGTAGGCTGCACCTGCGTCGGCTGCAATGACAACATAAATAAATAAAACTGATTAATAAATAAACTGATATGAAACCATTACTGAAAATTGCCTTTTTGTCGATAGCCTGCTTTCCCTGTTTTTGCATTAATAATGCCGCCGGTTCGGAGGATGTAATTCCCGGCAGTCAGAAAATTGACAGGGAAAATTCAATCATCAATCCTATTATTCTTACAGGAATCAAGAAAACAGACGATATCAGGGAATCTCAGAAGGAATATATCAGGAAACACTATGAGGGATATGGCATACTAGGGTACATATATACCATGCATGATGGCAAATATATTCAGATTATTTCTATTAGAAATGATCAGGGTCAGGAAAAATTAATCTACTTTGACATGACCGATATTTACAGAAAGCTAGGAAAATCGAGAGATAAAAAAACAAGAAAAGATATCAAAAGATTGATAGAAGATCACAAACCGCTGGAAAAAGAGCCAGCCGAATCCGTGTGATGGGTTTGTTCCGCACCGTGGAACTCTCAGATAACGGATAACAACAGCGTTTTTTAATTATTTCGGATAGTTCTGAAAAATTCCCCGGCAGGAATAAATAATCAGCCTTTCTGAAAGACTGGAAAATCCGGAAATACGCCAGGGCAGCGCTCCTGAGAAGAACATTCACGAACGCTCTCCAGAAAAGAAGGATACCCGTCGCGAAAAGACAGGAACTATTTTCAGGTATTACGCTTCCTGGCGGATTCCACCAGGCGCCGCCGGGCTTCCCGCCTGGCCCGGAATGCCTGTTCACGTCTTTTCTCCTCCGCCAGAGCCGCCTTTTTCTCGGAATCGCGTAGTTTCCCGTAAAGCAGCGGGTTCATGGCGGCCTCATCTTCCGGGTCCTCATGATAATACACGGGCAGGCCGTCTGCAGCCAGCGCCACATGGTAGTAACGGCCTTTCTCCTTCAAGCCCCTGCCTTTTTTATCCAGCCGGGAAAGAATCACGGCATATCCAAGCCCAGGGGCGTTCATCAGCTTCCGCCGTCCATCGAATAACGCGGCCACGCGCATGTTGTCGTAGTCCAGCTTCATGACGCCGCAAACCATTTCACCCTCCGTATTCCAGTACATGACCAGCTTTTTTCTTCCCAGGGAATTGGGCTTGCACGTTTCATAGGCTCCCTTGACGGGGCTGTTTTCCACAAGCAGGGAGTAATCCGCATTCCTGTAATTTTTTGATTCTCTCGCGGCAAGCTGTTCTGCCGGAGGAAGCAGAGAGGAAACGGGAGCGCGCATTTCCGTCCGTTCCTCAGACAGGCATTTGGAGGGAATAAGAACACCCTTATCCATATCATAATAAGCGCAGCGGCTCCCCTGCTCCAGAACCACATCGAAATTCTTCTGCCCCCTGCCGCTTTCCGGACGCGCCTGCGGACGGAAGTATTCCCGGATACGGAACGGAGGCCCCTGAATGATGGAAAGCGATGTGGCACAAACCAGTCCATCCACTTTTCTGGTTCCCGTTAAAGCTCCGGCATTCTTCTTCCGGGCCATTTCATGATACCGGGGCGAGATATTCTTTTCTGCCGGCGTCCACGTCACCTTCTGCAGTTCCTTCATCAGGAAAGGCCAAAGCATCGCGGCCAGTTTCAGGTTCCGGCGCGCCTCCGCTCCCGTCAGAGAAGCCGCAAGCGCAGCGTCTTCCTCATCCAGACGGGTTAACGGAATTTCCACATGCCTTCGCCCTATTTTCAGAACTGCCCCGGCCCCTGTGCAGGAATGGAAACTGCCCTTCACCACATCTCCAAATTTGGAAATCCATTCCCGTTCCCCCGGAAAGGCATATTCCTCCGCCGGCGCACAAACCGCGCCGCACCACGCCAGCACAGCAAATAAAAGGCATTTCATCGTCAGGAATCCAGGGGTGCGCTTTCAAGCTAACATACGGGAACAGCCGGGAAGAAGCTTTTTCCCTGCTCTTTTCCCAATCTTCGTTCCCGGCGGAATGTTTCCGCTGCCGTTATTGCTTGCGCCCCTTTTTGGCAGCCCCCCCGGATTTGGAGTCTTTCCCGGCAGTTTTGGCGGCGTTCCGGCCCGTCTTCTCCGCCTTGCCTTCCGTTTTTCCGGCAGCGTTTTTAGCGGGATATTTCCTTTCCCGCGGCGGGAATTCAAAACCTATTTTCCCCGTCTTTGCACTGAAGACCAGATAAGCGTCAAACGGACGCTTGGTACGCTGCGAAATGAACCCCTTCATCAGATCGGATTTTCCTTCCGCCAAAATCTTCAATACCTGGTCCAGCGGGATTTCACGTCCCAGGATAGTCCGGGAAACGGAGACGGCGGCATGTTCCTTTCCAAGGGTCAGGGAAGGAATTTTCCAGGCCTTGGCCGTTTCCATCACATCATGCTCTCCCATGTCCGGAATGGCGACGGAAGCCACTTTCACGGCTTCCTCCACCCCTGCGGCTTCATCTTCCTCCCGCGCCGGGAAGTAAAGCGTGGCCCGGAATTTGTCGTTGAGTTCCAGCCCCGCCTCAAAGGGCTTGCCGAACCGGGAGGTAAATCCGTGGAGAATTCCCGTCCTGCCGTCCACAATAAGGGTCTTCAATTCTTCATCCGCCATGTCGCGGCCGGAGATAACTTTGCGGATGCTGAACTTGCAGGAACGGCAGGAAACGGCGTCCAGCGTGTTTTTCAGGCCGTGGGCATGGCAGGAAGGGCAGTCCAATTCCATTTCCGGCAGTTCCACCTGCTGCTGGGCTTCCCGGAAATCCTTCACCCTCTTCACGATTTCCCCGGTCAGGGTCTTAATGCCCTCCATGAAGGAATCCCTCGGCAGGGCGGCCTGTTCCATCTGCTTGAGCTTGTATTCCCATTCCCCGGTCAGGCTGGGGGAGGTGAGCGTTTTCAGGCCGATGCGTTCCAGCAGGGCAATCAGTTCAATCCCGCGGCGCGTCGCCAGAAGTTCGCGGCCGTCCCGGACGATGTATTCCTGGGAAATCAGCCCTTCAATGATGGAGGCGCGGGTGGCGGGAGTGCCCAGGCCGCGTTCGCTCATGGCGGCGGCCAGTTCTTCGTCATGCACCAGTTTTCCTGCCCCCTCCATGGCGGCCAGCAGCGTGGCTTCGTTGTACCGGGCGGGCGGCTTGGTCATGGCGTTGCGGATTTCAATCTCACGCAAGGCGGCCTGCTCCCCGTCGCGGACGGGCACCAGCTCCTCCTTGGAGGAAGTGCCGGCCTTCCGTCCGTAAACGGCCTGCCAGCCCGGCTCCACAAGCACCCGGCCCGTGGTCAGGAAAGCGTCCGTCACGCCGTCCTGGTGGGTAATGAGCGTGGTTCTCCGCGTGTCTTCAAACACGGCAGCGGGGAAGAAGACGGCCAGGAAACGGGCCATGACCATTTCAAAGAGTTTCTGCACGTCCCCGGTAAGCTTCTCCATCTTCCCGGTCGGGATGATGGCAAAGTGGTCGCTCACCTTTTTTGTATCAAACACGCGCCGGTTGGGCTTGATGCGCTTGTTGTCCAGAATGTCCCTGGCAAAGGGGGCGAATTCCGGGTTCTGCTCCGCCACCGTGCCTACGATGCCGTAAACCTTGCCCAGATAATCTTCCGGCAGGTAGCGGGAGTCCGTACGCGGATAAGTGAGCACCTTGTGCTTTTCATAGCATTCCTGGGCCAGCTGCAGCGTGCGCTTGGCGGAAAAACCGTAGCGGTTGGCGGCTTCCCGCTGAAGGGAAGTCAGGTCATACAACAGCGGAGCGACCGTCGTGACCGGTTTCTTTTCTTCCGTCACCGTGCCGGCTTTGCCGCGGCAGCGGTCGCGGATGACGGCCGCCTGTTCCGGATCCCAGATGCGCTCCGCGCGGGAGTGGGGATGATCGTTTTTCTTCCAGTCACGGTCAATCCAGCGGCCGGAGTAAGAGCCGGACTGAACGTCGAATTCGGCCCATACTTCCGAATAGGGCTCCGGTTCAAACGCCTGGATTTCCAATTCCCTCTGCGTCAGAATAGCCAGCGTGGGCGTCTGCACGCGCCCGGCGGGGGTGACGTTGAAGCCGCCGCGGGATTGCAGGATAGTCAGGGCGCGGGTGCTGTTCAGCCCCACCAGCCAGTCTGATTCGGAACGGCAGACGGCGGCATTCGTCAGGGGCTTCATGTCAGCTTCGCTGCGCATGCCATGCCATGCGTTGAGGATGGCCTCATCCGTCATGGACTGCATCCATAAGCGCCGCGTAGGCTTGGTCCATTTTCCGTAACGCACCAGATTGTGAAAGATCAGTTCCCCTTCACGCCCGGCATCGCATGCGTTGACGATTTCCGTGACATCCTTGCTCCTGGCAAGCTGAAGAACCTTTTTCAAACGGTCTTCCGACTGCTTGATGGGTTCCAGTTCAAACTTCCTGGGGATGACGGGCAGATAGTCGAATTTCCACGGCAGGGACTTTCCTTCTTCCGTCATGGGTTTTTTCTGTTCCAGCAGATGACCTACGGCAGAGGTGATGATGGCCCGGTCATTCTGGTAAAATGCCCCGGACTTGTCCCGGGTGAATTTTCCAAGCTCTTTGCCGAGCACTCTCGCCAAATCAGTGGCGACGCTCGGCTTTTCTGCTATAATTAACGTTTTGGACATATCGGCGGCTCGGAAAAAAGTGCTGAACAATAAAAGCGACGCTGCCCGCACGGGGAAGGGGGCGTTGCATTTGGAGCTGAATTCCTACTCCCCTACCCCCCATGCTTGTCAATAACCAATTATGTATTTACGGGAAAAGCGCGCTTTTATGTCAAAATAACGGATTCCCTCATCTCCATTTTTCCGAAAAGCCGCTCTGCCACCTTGCCTGCCATCCGCTGCCGTGCTATTTACGGGATGATGAAAACTGGTTTTTCTTTCGTCCTTCTTCCTTCCTGCCTCATGCTGCTGGCAGCCTGCTCCCCTACACCGTCCGACCGCATTGCGAAGAATATGCCGGCTTATGAACAGCTCCCGAAGGAGCATCAGGCCAAAGTGGCGCGCGGGGAACTGGAAAAAGGAATGTCTCCCATGGCGGTTCTGCTGGCATGGGGGGAACCCGAACAGAAAATGGCGGGCAGGATGAACGGGAAAAATACGGAACGGTGGATTTACACGCGGAGCGGCACGGGCTGGTCCCTGGGCCTGGGCGGAGGAGGATTCCGGGGCAGGGATTCCGGCATAGGCACCGGGATAGGCGTCACGATGCCCCTGGGCAGCCGCCCGCCCGTCTCCTGCAATGTCCTGTTTGAAGACGGGAAGGTCATCGGCTGGGAAGCCGTCAATGGCTTTTAAACGGCGTTCCCCGCCTTGTATTTCCCATCTGCCCGGCCCGGCGTTTCACGCCGTCCGCGCCGTTTTCCCTATTTGCCGGCGGCCTTGACGATGGCTTCCACCAGACCGTTGATATCGTGTGTTTTCGCTGTAATTGAAGGGGCATGCCCCAGCTCCTTGAGGGTTGCCGTGGTTACCGGACCGATGCTGGCGGCCCTGCATCCCTCCGGCCACGGAAGCCCCAGCTTGAAAAAGTTCTCCGCCGTGGAGGAACTGGTGAACGTCACGATGTCCGCTCCGCGTTCGCGGAAAGCCGCCTGGGCTCCCGCCACATCCTCCGTTTCCGCTTCCGTTTTGTAGGCGATGCATTCGTCCACAATGGCGCCCAGCGCATTCAACCCGTCGTAAATCACGCGGCGCGCTTCTTCTCCGCGCACCCACAGGAATGTGCTGTGTTCAATGGTTCCTATTTCTTCGCGTGCGTCCCTGAACGCTTTAACGAGGCCCTCCGCCACAAACTTTTTAGGCATGACATCCACGGCCAGCCCGTATTCCCGGAGCTTCGCCTCCGTCCCTGGCCCGATGGCCGCAATCCTGGCCCCTCCAATGCTCCGGATGTCCCTGTACACGGCAAAAAACGCCTGGAAGAAGCGTTCCACCCCGTTGGGGCTGGAAAACACCAGCCAGTCATATGTGTGGGCATGCACCACGCTTTCCGCAAATTCCCTCCTGTTGGAGGGTGGGGCAATGCGTATGACAGGCATCTCCAGCACTTCCGCCCCCAGACGGCGCAGGCGCGCGCTCAATTCCCCGGCCTGGGCACGGGTGCGCGTCACCACGATGCGCTTGCCGAACAGAGGCAGTTTTTCAAACCAGTTCAAGGACTCGCGTTCTTTCACCACATCCCCGATGACAACTACTGCGGGAGCGCCCACCCCGGCCTTTTGCACCCTGGCGGGCAGTGTTTTCACAGTTCCCGTAACCGTACGCTGAATGCCCGTGGTGGCCCACTGGACGGCGGCGGCAGGCACAGACGGTTCCTGCCCGTACCCGATCAGGGCTTCGCACACATCCGCCAGTTTCTGCATTCCCATCAGCATGACTTTCGTGCCCTGCGCTTCGGCTATTCCCTTCAAATTCAGGGAAGACGCCTTCTTATTCTCGCCTTCATGGCCCGTAAATACGGTAAACTGCGTGCAGTACCCGCGGTGCGTCACCGGAATGCCTGCGTAAGCAGGCCCCGCAATGGCGGAAGTTACGCCCGGAACAACTTCAAAAGGGATGCCCGCTTCATGCAGGGCGTCAGCCTCCTCCCCCCCGCGCCCGAAGACGTAGGGGTCGCCCCCTTTCAGGCGCACCACTTTTTTCCCGGCACGGCCCAGCCTGACCAGCAGGGCGTTGATTTCCTCCTGCGGCAGGGCGTGGCGGGAAGCCCGCTTGCCCACAAAAATCCTTTCGCATGCAACAGGAACCCAGTTCAGCATTTCCGCCGAACTCAGCGCATCATATACCAGCACTTCCGCCATTCCCAGCAGTTCCCGCCCGCGGACGGTTATCAACCCGGGGTCGCCGGGACCCGCTCCAAGCAAATAAACAATACCCTGTTGCATGCCGCCATTCAACTCCACCATCCGCTTTTTGGCGACAAGAAACCCCGCCATGCCCGGATTCATTTCATTGATGGCTGAATTGTCACAAAACATCCATATATGTTGCTTTTCATAAAAAATATCTCCCCGCTATAAAACTTCACTGCATTTTAGCCTTGATAAGGAGGGTATTTCCCATTATTTAATAAAATTATTTAACTATTTTGAAAAAATATGGATCCTTTGCATTCTCCGACAGTAACTCTTGTTGAGCCTACCAAAAAAGAAAAAAGCACCCTCTTCAAACCATCTTTGTATGGAGGGCGTATGACGAGAAAACAATACTGGGTACGCTATTTCACATTTATCATGATAGGTAGAATTATATGTAATAGTTTCATAGAAACTGCATTTGACCTGACAGAATTTATTGTCTCCGTAATATTACTATTGTTGTTCGAGATATTCTACACCTTGCCTATTACAATAAAGCGTTACCATGATGCTGGGTATTCCGGCAGTTTAGCCGTATGGCTGGCGGTAATTAGTACAATAATGTTATTTCTTGCCATATTCACCTCGCCATCATCTGCTGTTGGTGTGTGCTCTTTATTGATGTGCATCATTCTTGGAATTGTCAATTTAGTTATCCTTTGTAAGGATTCCGAAATAGATGACAATAAATATGGTCCTTCCACCAAGTACCCGGATTTGGTTAAAAAGGAACAATAACCATTCCCGTCATAATTTCATTTTCTATTCTATCCTCTGTTCTGGAAATGGGATTTTTTCGATCAATCTACTTTGTAAATATCTTCTCCGCATCAACAAGAAAATCACGGACAGGAGTCCTAAAGTACCGGGTGGACTGCCGGTCCGAATCCCCCGCCGTGCGCAAAGTGGAGCTTTATTATTCTCCGGACGGCAAGCTCCTCTCTCAAAAAACGGATGATTGAATTCGCCGTTTTTCCGCACATTTCCGTATGACAGAAGCCGGGGAACTCCCCCCGGAGGCTGACACGGCGCCCTCTGGATTCAACAAAGCCTGATGATATAAGGTCAAATTTGCAATGATTGAGTTATTCAATATCGATCTCCTTTCCTATACGGTACAGACGGCGGAAACCGCCCCAACGCATTCCTATACCATTTACTGGTTGATTCTGCTGGGCTCCATGCTTCTGAGCTGGCTGGTCAGCGCGCGCATGAAGAGCCGCTTCAGCGAATATTCCCAGATTTCCATTCCCGTAACAGGGAGGCAGGTGGCGGAGCAGATGCTGAAGGACAACCATATTACGGACGTGAAAGTGATTTCCACGCCCGGCCATCTGACGGACCATTACAATCCGGCAGATAAAACCGTCAACCTGAGCGAGTCCGTTTACAATTCCAACAGCATTGCCGCCGCTGCCGTCGCCGCCCATGAAGTAGGGCATGCCGTACAGCATGCCCAGGCTTACCACTGGCTGGGCTTGCGGTCCGCGCTGGTTCCCATCGTCCAGCTCTCCTCCAATCTGGTGGGCATTGTGCTGATGATCGGCATTGTGCTGCTGGCCATGGGCGGCTCTCCGTGGGTGCTGGGGCTGGGCATTGGCCTGTTTGCCGTGACCACTGCCTTCGCGTTCATCACGCTTCCCGTGGAATTTGACGCCTCCGCCAGGGCCCTGAAATGGCTGGACCGCTCCCACCTGATGAACTATTTCGACCATGGAAGGGCCAAGAGCGCCCTGTTCTGGGCCGCCATGACTTATGTGGTAGGCGCGCTTTCCTCCCTGGCCATGCTGCTGTATTACGTGTTCATTTTCCTGAACGCCCGCGGCAGGGAATAATCCCGTGCCCTGCTGCGGAGGGAAACCCCGAGGCGTTCCGTCCGGAACTGTCCGGACTGCCTGGCCCGGCCGCCAGCCCACAAACTCCACTTGGGCGCATGCCGCACCGCGCACAGGGAAAATGGAAAAAACAAATGCCAGCGCCCCCGTGAGGCGATGGGATTTTTTCAAAAAAGCGCCGCCCTGTCAGGGCTTTTTACCTGACAGGGCGGTGCCGGTTTCCGGCTGTATGGCCAGAGCCGTTTCATATTCCACGTCAAGAAGAGAGCGCCATCCGGGGCCGGCAAAATATCGTCATCGTCCCGACGATCGCCCATCAATCAGAAAGGGGCGTCTCCCGCGGCCCGCGCGGAAAACGCCCCTCTCCTTACTTCCTTGATGACTTCAGGTTATTACTGAAGAATTGTTCTCGGAAACTCCGGGCCACACCGGCATTCACCCGGCAGGACACGGAGTTCCCTTATGGGCGGAGCCATTTATTGGTCAATGTAAAGGATCGTGCCGTCCGGAGTCAGCAGAATATCGTAATCGTCCAGATTGTCCATTACCTCCACCTTGTAACGGATGAGTTCTCCCTGCGTCACTTTGTCCGCCTCCCTGATTCTGCCGCCGGGGTACGGTTTCAGGGCGGCCGCGCGAACCGGCTCAGGAAGGGAAGATACCGCTATTTCTTCCTTCACCCGGACAATCTTTCCTTCAGGAGTCACTTTGACGTCAAATTCAAAACCGTTGATTTTGAACTCGGCCTCATAAAGTTTTCCTGACCCGCTGGCGTCCCATTCAATGAAGCCGGCCCTGGGCCAGGCGCCTTTAACGGCAGAGACGGCCGCGACGGGTACGGAGGATTCCGGAATATCCGCCCATGATGAAGGAATAGCCAGCGCCATGACGGCAAATATCACTTTCTTGCGTATATTCATGCTGAAATAATAGGATGATGTTTATAGTTGAGTTCCTCGAAGAGCCTTCTAAAAACTCCGGGCCACGCCGGCGTTGACGCGGTGGTACAGGGAGTTCCCCCTCGCTTCCAGGCTGTAGCCTCCGTACACGCTCC
>OHHU01000070.1_pt1 | contig 65480 bp, 42 predicted proteins | sample 1568151 | NCBI WGS metagenome assembly OHHU01 (sample SAMEA3879572, study PRJEB24766) | human gut metagenome | biome: human-associated habitat; feature: feces | place: USA | collected 1985/1987 | reverse complement strand
GGCCCAGGCGGGGGCAAGCATCGTGGCACCCTACGAGGTGACGCACGGGTCCATCAAGTCGATCAAGATCAACGGGAAGGGCAACCAAGCCGTGACGGACATCAGTCTGGGCGACTTGACCATCACCGAAGAAACGATGGTGAAGGAGTTTTCGAACGCCGTGGTGCAAAACAACGGTCTCTACGAGTATGGGGATCAGATAACGTTCTTCCTGGTCAGACAGGAGGTGAACGACGTGACGATGCTTCCGATGGCGGCGGTGGACGCCTGCTGCGTCGTGCTGGACAAGGCTTCTGAGGCGAAGCTCCTCACGGTCGTGGATGCGCGTGGCTTCTCGGTGCAGGAGGGACATCTGGCGGCGCAGGCTGCTCATGATTTCGGCGATCATGGTCTGGTGTGGATCCACTCCCGCAAGCAGGCGGCAAAGACGCTGGTCTCGACGCAGCACCTCATCTGCGAGAACAACTTGATGAAGGAGTATCAGGGGCAGGCAGCTTACCAGCGTGCCACGGACAGCTACGGTGGCGTGAGTGATGTCTATCTGCGTCCGAACGGTGTGCTGAACCCTGTGGAGAACTCCGTGCCGAGGACTCCCTCGGTGGAGGGGAAGAAGACGCTGCGTCTGTCGGCAAGTCCGGTCAACGGTGGAACGGTCTCGGGGGGTGGCTCCTTCGACAAGGGGAGCCACGTGAGCATCAATGCGGTGGCCTCGGGCGACTACACCTTCAGTCGCTGGAGTGATGGGGACACGTCGGCGTCGCGTACCGTGGCGGTGAATGAAGACTTGTCGCTGACGGCTTACTTCACCAAGACGACCTCGGGCGGAGAGTCTTCGGAGACGAACCCCGATGGTGGCGACGGTAACTTGGGTGACTAAGCAGTAGGATGCTGGGGGCGCGAGACGCCCTCAGCACCTTTCATTTTTTCATGAATCCCCGCTGATCGTACGATAATCGACTCGTTAATACTTTATTCTGAGCCTTCTTGCTGATTGACTTGGTCTTAGAAGAACAAGTACTGCACGTAGAGCGAGGCGTTGTAGGCCAGCAGGAAGACGGATAGTCCCATCAGAGCCACACGGGCAGCCAGCAGCCAGCGGCCACGGAGGCGCAACAGGGCGAAGCCCATGGCGATGGGGAGGACGAAGAGCCAGTGGGGTGACATGATATAGACCTCGTTGAGGCCGAAGCCGAGCACCACATGGATGATCATGTCGAAACCCATCCATGACAGGGCGATCCACAGAAAGCGACTGCGGCGCCCCATCCAGATGCCGGCGAGGAAGAAGAGGACGACGAAGACCTCGACGGCATAGCTCGCCGCATAGCGGTAGGGGACGATGACGGGGCGATTGATGAGCACGTCGCCCAGCACATGGTCGGTGTGGAGCTGTATGGGCTCGCCAAACAAGTTTTCGACGATGCTCTCCAGGCGCGGGGTCGTGGCGTCGGTCCACGACGAGAATTCCCCTTGTCCCATTGGCTTGCCCTGGTGGGCATAGACCGCTTTCTTCATCCGGCGACGCTCCTTCTCCTTGGCCCTTGCGCGGAAGATGCTGTCGGCAGTATGGGAAAGGCCCGTAGTGTCGGTCGTGGCCGACTGCTTGATGAGGTTTTGCATGATGGCGCCGCGCTCTTTCTTTTCCCGTGCGGCCGTCGCCTCTTGGCGAGCGAGGTATTTCGGTTTCTCGAACGTCTGCCACTCCCAGCGCGCAAATCCCCATATCAGCGCCGACGGGACGATAACGGCCAGCAGCAGGTGGGCAGGGCGGAAGAACCGCTTGCCACTCGTGCCCCAACTGGCCAGGAAGACCTTGATGCCATTGTTGAGCGAGATGCCCGCCGTGAGCAGGAAGAACAGTACGGTCTGTGCCTTCGTCAGCGGCCTGCCGCGAAGCAGACTACGGCCCGCGACGTAGAGGGTGAGGATCAGGGCCGTCGTAGAGAGGCCGAAGTGGTCGGGAACGCTGAGCGACACCATCGTGTAGGCGAAGGAGAGAAAGAGAAGGGTGAGCAGCAGGGCGTCGGCCGTGGCCAGTCCGACGATCTCGCGCAGGATGCGAAAAAGGAAGAGGACGGCGTAGAAGGTGGCGGCGGCGAGCAACAGGGCCGTGAGGACCTGCGCGAAGTTGACCCCCGTGGCGAGGATGATCAAGCGGTTGACTTGGGCGGGGATCCACATGAAGAAGGCCAGCAGCGGGTGGCGGTAGATGTTGTAGGCCGCCGACCAGTCGTTGAGTACCAGGTAGGTGATGGGGTCGAAGCCCGAGATATGGAAGTGGCGCAAGACGAGTTTGCGATAGCCGTCCGTGACTTGGGAGAACCACTCCCAGTAGCGACAGACAATCATCGTGTTGAGTACGAGGGCATAGAGGAGGGCGCCCCATGCCAGTCTGCGCTCCTCGCGTCTCACCTTGAAAAGGCCGAGGGCGCTATGCAATGCCTGGATGATGATGGTGGACCTGCTGTGGTCGGATGCTTGATTCATGCCGCAAAATTACGCTTTCTTCGCCGATGATGCAAATTATTCGGCCCGATAGCTTGGCGGAAACCATGGAAATGACTAATTTTGCCCATAGAAAGACGACAACATGGAGATACTCATAGCTTTCGACTCCTTCAAAGGGTGTCTCTCCAGCCAGGCAGCAGGAGAGGCCTTCGCCCGCGGCGTGCGATCCGAGGGTGCCACCTGTCGTGTGCTGACGATGAGCGACGGTGGCGACGGAATGCTCGATGCCTTTCTCGCGACCTTGGGTGGAGATTGCATCACTATCGCCTGCCACGATGCCCTGATGCGCCGTATAGAGGCCTCCTACGGTCTCTGTGGCCAGCGTGCCATCATCGAAGTGGCCCAGGCCTGCGGATTGTCGCGCATCGAGCTGGAGAACCGCAACCCCCTCGTGGCCACGAGCTACGGTGTGGGTGAACTGCTGGCCGACGCCGTGATGCGTGGCGCAAAGGAGTGTGTCATCGGCCTCGGAGGCACTGCTACCAGCGACTGTGGTATTGGTATGATCCGGGCCCTGATAGAGCACTTGGGGCGCAGCGCCCACGACCGCTTTGACGCGGTGCGGGATCAGTACTTTCAGGATCTGCGCATCGTCCTCGCCTCCGACGTCCAGAATCCGCTCTGTGGCCCGCTGGGAGCAGCCCGCGTCTTTGCCCCGCAGAAGGGGGCCACTGAGGCTATGGTTGAGGTCATCGATCGCCGAGCAGCACGCTTCGCCGACGTGAGCGCGCGCCACTTCGGCTACGACCTTCGCAACGCCCATGGCGCAGGGGCGGCAGGCGGACTGGGCTACGCCTTCATGGAGTATTTCCAGGCCACGATGTGCTCAGGAGCGGAACTTCTGCTCGGAGCCTGCCACTTCGACGAGATGATCGATGAAACCGCCGTTATTGTGACGGGAGAGGGGAGTAGCGACGCTCAGACGCTGATGGGGAAGTTGCCCTTCGTGGTGATGGCCCACGGCAGGCGCAAAGGTGTCGATGTCGTGTTGTGGTCGGGTCGCGTGCAGGATGCGCAGCGACTGCTCGATGCAGGATTCGCAAGCGTGGGCAGTATCCATCCCGAGGGGGTCCCACAGGAGGAGGCGATGAGACCCGACGTGGCCGAGGCGCATCTTGCCCAGCGGGGTGCGCAGCTGGTCAGGGAGCTCCGACTGCAAGGGAAAATTAAATGATAGAATCGGCTATGCGCTCGATAGACCCGATAAGATGGCTGATAGAAAGGAATAGCCGATCGAATCGATAAAAACATAGTGTGTATAATCAAAAAAATAGACCCAAATTGGAATTAACTAATAAGAATATAGAGTCATGAAGAAAGGATTGATTTTAGGAATGTTCTCCGCCTCGCTGATGCTCGCCTCGTGCGGCGGAATAGGTGGCGGTACGACGACGCAGGGCAACCAGGGCAACGGCAGTATGTTGGGCAGTGGTGTCGGCGAGTCAGTCGGCAACATTATCTCGTCGATCATCGGTGGTGGCAAACTCTCGAAGGAGAATCTCTACGGCACCTGGCGCTACGACGGTCCGGGATGTGCCTTCACCTCGGAGAACCTCCTGGCGCGTGCTGGTGGCGAACTGGCAGCGGCGAAGGTGGAGGAGAAACTCGGCGAGGAGTATCGCAAACTGGGCTTCACGTCTTCCAACACCCAGTTGGCGTTTGCCAAGGACGGCACGTTCTCGGCCAAGATCAACGGCAGGGCCTGGAACGGCACCTATACCTACAACCCGACCGACGCTTCGCTGCAACTGAAGGGTCTCCTCATCAATCTCAATGGCTATGTCGTCCGCAACGGCCTCTCGGGCATTAGCGTGCTCTTCGAGTCGAAGAAGGTGCTCACGCTCTTCCAGACGATGGCAGCCGTGAGTGGCAACAGTACGGCGCAGGTCGTGGGAGACATCTCCAAAAACTATGACGGCGTGCGTGTCGGCTTCGACTTGAAAAAGTAATAGTAGGAATTTTTTTCACTCACCCCCTCATCCTTAGGACACATGAAGAAGATAGAACGTATGAAAAAGCATAGTCGCATGCTAAAGTCGGTATGTATGAAGCCTTTTGCAAGCATGAAGCTGCCGACCCTTACCGTGCGCATCCTCTCCACTCTCTGTGCGCTGACGATGGTCGGCCTCGCCGCCCAGGCGCAACTCCTCTACAAGATCAGTGGCAAAGACCTGACGCGCCCGTCTTATATCGTTGGTACGGTGCATGTCGTCTCCTCGTCGTTTGTCCCACAGATTGTGGGCATTGACGAGGCGGTCAACACGACCGACTGCGTGGTGGGTGAGATCGACTTCAAGGAGGCTTTGTCTCAGGATTTTCTCACCCGCGTCTCCGAGGCGATGATGCTACCTGAGGGCAAGACCATCAAGGACCTGCTGACTTCTGACGAGATGAAGTCGCTCAACAAGGCGCTCCTGAGCGTGATGGGGGCCGACTTCGACAACCCCGTGATTATGGCGCAGATGGGGCGGATGGCACCAGCGGCTTTGTCCAACGTGCTGACCGTGATGACCTGTATGAAGCGCCATGCGGATAGTTTCGACTCCAGCGACCTCATCGACCTCTACTTTCAAAAGGTAGCGCAGGAGAACAACAAAGCCACGGATGGACTGGAGACGGGCGACGAGCAGATGAGACTGCTCTACGGACAGCCGTTGGAGAAGCAGGTGCGCGATCTGGTCTGCCTCTGTGAACATTTCGACCGGGCGCAACAGGACTTGGAGGATATGATCGCGGCCTATAAAAACCAGGACCTGAAGCGGCTGGGCGAGGTGATGGATCAGCAGTTTTTGGAGGGCTGCTCCGATGGTCCCCAGGACCGCCAGCAGCTTGTCGTGGACCGCAACCGGCGTTGGGTGGATGCCGACGATCATGTCCGCCCAGCCTTCGCTCTTCGTGGTCGGTGCGGGCCACCTCGCGGGCGACGACAGCGTGCTGACCATGCTGCGCCAGCAGGGGTACGTCGTGGAGGCTGTGGAGCGATAGGCGCAGGGCTTCGCAACTATATATATGATGGAGGAACAATGGGTTTGACAATCATCCCAACAGGGATCAAACAGGCCTTGACTACTATCCTCTAAGAAGCAAAAAACTATGCAAAGAGAAACGGACGAACTGTATATGCGGCGCTGTCTGCAACTGGCGCGCTGCGGACAAGCGGGCGCCAAGCCCAACCCCATGGTCGGCGCGGTGATCGTAGCTCCCGGCGGGCGCATCATCGGCGAGGGCTACCATAAGCGCTGTGGCGAGGGCCACGCCGAGGTCAACGCCTTTGCCTCGGTGAGGGCCGAGGACGAAGCGCTGCTGAGAGAGAGTACGATCTACGTCTCGCTGGAGCCGTGCAGCCACTATGGCAAGACACCACCCTGTGCCGACCTGATCGTCAGCAAGGGCGTGAGGCGTGTGGTCTGCGGCTGCGTCGATCCCTTCGCCAAGGTGCAGGGTCGCGGCATCGAGCGGATGCGAGCGGCTGGCATCGAGGTGGTGGTGGGCGTGATGGAGCGCGCGTGCAGGGAGATCAACAAGCGTTTCTTCACCTACAACACGCTTCAGCGGCCCTATATCACGTTGAAATGGGCCCAAACCGCCGATGGTCTCTTGGGGGCAGAGGGACGGCGGACACCGATCTCCTCGCCTTTCACCCTGATGCTGGTACACCAGTTGCGCAGCGAAAGCGATGCCATCCTCGTCGGTCATACGACCTGGGCGGTGGATGCGCCGAGCTTGACGGTGCGTGAGTGGGCTGGATCCGACCCCGAACGTATCGTCCTGGGCCACGGACTGGAGGGTACGCTCCCTGAGGGCTACCTTCCGTTTGACAGTATCGACGCCGTGCTACGCCATCTCTATGAGGAGAAGAAGCAGTCGCTGCTCGTGGAGGGTGGAGCAAGGACGCTGCAGTCCTTCCTCGACGCTGGTCTGTGGGACGAACTACGCGTCGAGACCGCGCCTTTCTGTCTCGGAGAGGGCGTGCGTGCGCCCCAGTTGCCTGGAGGGGTGCGCCTGGTGCGCCAGGAGGAGTACGACGGACGTACGATTCAATTCTACGAACGCAACGGCCAATAATCTTGTTTAATACTAAGGAACGCAACACCCAATGAACATGGAAGACAGATTGTCAGATACTGACGACTACCGTCGCGACCATTTTGTCCGCATTATTGAGCGGGCAGTGGAGAAAATGACGCTCAAGGAACTGGAGGCCGTGGCCTACGACCTTTTCACCAAGGGCTATCTAGAGGACTACTGATCGTTCAGGTAGCCCCGGCCATCCCTTGCTCCTGAACAGCCATTGTTTCTTTCTCACCCTTGTTTAAATGAGGGTGTGCCTTGCCAGCCTTGCTCTTTATGCAGGTGTGGCTTTGCCATGGGGCTCATAGCACGTTGCGGCAGATTTTTCGCCCAATGGGTTGCTTATGGCGACAGATAAAAGCCGAAGCGGATCAAAGTGTTCCAAATTCAAGAATTTGAACAAGAAAACTCTTTTTTACCCCTTTTCCCCTTGTTTCTCCACTCTTTATTCTTTCGAGAGTTTAATCCGCTTAATTTCCTTTCCGTGTTTTAGTCATTTTCTTTCCATTTTTCGCATTTTAGTAATTTGTGGCATTTCTAGAAATATGTGCTGAAAGGAGAATTCTAAACAAACTGGCGTATGGCGGATTTGCCTGTGTCAAAGGAAATGCCTACTTTTGTAGCCATTACAGACGATGAGCTTTTGTATGACAGGAGAAAGAATTGTAAATATTGAGTACATTCCGGCCATCAGTTATGTGCTGGCCCGCAATGGCAAGAAATGCATTCAGCGCGTGGAAGTGGTCAACGACAGCGAGGAGGATTGGCAGAAAGTGGTCCTCACACTGGCGGGAGACCATGTGGCGGGCTGCGAGCGCACGTTTGACGTGCTACCTGCGGGCCAATCGGTAGAGATCACCGACCTCGACCTGCAGCTCCAGCTGGAGTCGCTGCGCCATCTTTCGGAGAGTGTAGAGACTACTTTCACCCTGACGCTGACGGTCGATGGCGAGGAAATGGAGGTCCAGGACCACGTCCTCCGCATCCTCACGGCCAACGAGTGGCCGGGTGTGGGTATCTCGCCAGAACTGATCGCCGCCTTCGTCACGCCCAATGCGCCGGAACTCCAGCCCGTGCTGGTCAGTGCCGCCCGTAAACTGGAGGAACTCACGGGCGATGCTGCCCTCGACGAGTATCAGCAGCAGAAGCCCAACCGCGTTCGCGCCCAGTGTGCCGCCATCTTCCAGGCTATCCGCGACTTGGGCATCGTCTATGCAGCCCCACCCGCCAGTTTTGAGGAGAAGGGGCAGCGCGTGCGTCTTGCCCAGCAGGTGCTGAAAGAGAAGTTGGGCACCTGTCTGGACCTCACCGTACTGCTCGCCTCGGCCTTGGAGGCTGCCGGCCTTCACCCGCTTGTGGTTATCAAGAAGGGCCACGCCTTCGTGGGCTGCTGGCTCATCGACAACTATTATCAGCAGACCACGTCCGACGACGCCGCCTTCCTCTCCAAGGCGATGAGCGACGGCGTCAACGAGATGGTGCTCCTCGAAAGCATCGACCTGACGAGTTCGGCCGACGTGAGTTTCGAGGACGCCGTGGCCAATGCCGAACGCTATGTCACTGCTGAGGCCGATAGCATCGTCTGCTTCGTCGATGTCTATTGCTGCCGCGTCAACCACATCCTGCCGCTCCCCACGGAGGGCGAGACGGCGGAAACGGAGGGCGTGGGTCATGGCGACACCACATCATGGGTGCGCCAGCAGCAGACCATCGAGGAGGAAGTGCCGGCGCAGCCCAAAGTGCTCACGCGCACGCAGATCTGGGAGCGTAAGCTCCTTGACTTCTCCCTCCGCAACAACCTCCTCAACATGCGCATCGGACAAAAGGTGATTCCCTTTGTCTCTTATCATATCGACACGCTCGAAAACCAGCTGCAGGATGGTGCCGACATCGAACTCGTCGGCAAGCCAGCAGGGGTCAGCACGCAGCCCAACGGCTGGGGCATCTACGACAGCATCAGCTACAAGAAGGAGCTGGGCGAACTGGCCGATGCCAGCCTGCGTCGCAAACGACTGGTCTCCTATCTTGACGATGAGGCGTTGGAACTCTCGCAGCGACGCTTGTTCCGCGAGTCGCGCACGGCGCTGGAGGAGAATGGTGCCAACACGCTCTTCCTCGTCCTCGGACTGCTCAAATGGTACGAGACGGAGCGGAGCGAGCGGCCCCGTTACGCCCCGCTGTTGCTCCTGCCGGTGAAGTTGGTTCGCAAGGGGGCCAACCGCTATGTGATCCGGACGCGCGAGGAAGACCCCATCTTCAACACCACGCTGACGGAGATGCTGCGCCAGCAGTTTGAGGTAAACATGCCCGACTTCGACCCGCTACCCACGGACGACCACGGCATTGACGTGAGACGTGTCCTCGCCATGGTGCGCGGAGCCATCAAGACGCAGAAGCGCTGGGACGTGGTGGAGGAATGTATGCTCGGCCTCTTCTCGTTCTCGAAGTTTGTGATGTGGAACGACATTCACAACAACTGCGAGAAGATGGAGCGCAACCCCATCATCCAGTCGCTCATCGCCAAGCGCCTCAAGCTCCATCAGCCTAAACGCCACCTTGTCAACGTGCGCCTCAGCGACCAGAAGGATCCGCCCAACTATTCCGCCGTACCGCTGCCCGCCGACTCGTCGCAGCTCGAGGCCATCCTCATGTCGGGCGTGGACCGCAGCTTCATCCTCTATGGTCCGCCGGGAACGGGCAAGAGCCAGACCATCACCAACATGATCGCCAATGCCCTCTACAAAGGCAAGCGCGTGCTCTTCGTGGCCGAGAAGATGGCGGCTCTGCAGGTAGTGGAGAATCGCCTGCGCAAGATGCAGCTCCACCCGTTCTGCCTCGAGATGCACTCCAACAAGATGACCAAGAGCCACTTGCTACGCCAGCTTCAGGAGGCCCTGGACGTGACCCGCATCAAGGAGCCTGAGGAGTATATGGAGGAGAGCCGACAGCTCTTCCGCCAGCGCCGTCGCCTCGCCCTCTACGTGGAGCGACTGTATCACCGCCCGCAGAGGTGGGGGGTGTCGCTCTATGAGTGTATCACCCGCATCACGGCAGTGGAAAGCGAACCTATTGCGCCGGGCGACTTCTACATAAAGCACTTCTCCATAGATCAGTTTATGCAGGACCTGGAGGAGATACGCATGCTCGACACCGTCTTCGCCGTCAGCGGCCATCCTGCCACCCATCCGCTGCGCGCACTGACCATCACCTCTGCGTCGATGGAACTGGAGAAGCAGCTACGCGGACCGATGGAGCTGATACGGGAGAAGATAGGCGTCGTGAGCGAGGCCGTAGGACGCTTCAACGATGCGACGGATCGTCCCGTGGAGGAATCGACGCGGGGTATGGACTGGATTCTGATAGCCGCAGAGGCGCAGGAAAAGATAGAAAAAGACTATACGAGAGATATCTTCGACCTCGACTACCACCAGGTGCGCGACGAATGGAGGAAGGCGTGCGCAAAATGGTGGCTGCCTCGCATGATGGGCAAACGGAGGGTGCTCAGCCAGCTCCGCGCCTACCGACCCGGGATGAGGGAGGAGGACGTCGAGCCTTTGTTTGACGCGCTCAGCAAATATCACGGACTGCTAAGTGAGCACACTACCGCAACCGCCCTGCCTTTCACTGACGAGGAGGTCGAGGCCATGCGCCTTGTGGCGACGCAGCTGAAGGAGATGGAGAAGATGGGGTGTACCCCCGACAACAACACGCTATCCTTCCTGGGAATGCATATCGACCAGTGGGCGGACCATCTCGACAGTGTGCGAAACTGGACCATCTGGTGCCAGCGCAAGCAGATGCTCCGCGACCATCATCTCGGCAACCTCGTCGAGGAGATTTGGGACAATCCCACTATGCCGATGGCAGAGATAGCCGACGCCTTCGCCAAGGGAGTCTATCAGCGGGTGGCCATGAATATCATCGACGAGAAGAAGCCGTTGAACCTCTTCGACGGACGACTTTTCGAGGAAGATATACGAAAATACCGCGAGATAGCGTCTCGCTACGAAGTGCTCACGCAGAAGGAACTCTACTACAAGCTGGCTTCCACTATCCCGTCGGCTCAAGTCGAGGCGTCGAAATCCTCGGAACTGGGCATCCTCAAGCGCTATATAGCCAGTGGAGGACGCGGGGCGAGCATCCGCAAGATCATCGACCAAATACCCACGCTGCTGCCGCGCCTCTGCCCCTGTATGCTCATGAGCCCGATGAGCGTGGCACAGTTTCTCGACCTCGACCAGCCGCCCTTCGATCTCGTGATCTTCGACGAGGCCTCGCAGATGCCGACCTCCGAGGCTGTGGGAGCGATAGCGCGCGGAAAGTCGCTCGTGGTAGTGGGAGACCCGAAGCAGATGCCGCCGACGAGTTTCTTCCAGATGCAGCAGACGGACGAGAGCCAAGCTGAGAACGACGACATGGAGTCGATCCTTGACGATTGTATCACGCTTTCCATGGCCTCGCGCTACCTCAGCTGGCACTACCGAAGCCGTCACGAGTCGCTCATCGCCTTCAGCAACAACCAATACTACGACGGCAAACTCTACACTTTCCCTTCGGTGGACAACCGCACGTCGAAGGTGAGCTTCATCCCCGTGGATGGCGTCTATGACTACGGACGCATGCGCAGCAATCGCGCCGAGGCAGAGGCCATCAGTCGCAAGGTGGTGAGCATCCTCCAGGACTATATAAAACATCCCTCCCATCCACGACGCTCCATCGGTATCGTCGCCTTCTCTAAGGTGCAGCAGGGACTCATAGAGGATATTCTCACCGAGATGCTGGCGAAAAATCCAGAGATGGAGCAGTTGGCCTATGACGCCGAGGAACCGATCTTCATCAAGAACTTGGAGAACGTGCAGGGTGACGAGCGCGACATCATTCTCTTCAGTGTGGGCTACGGTCCAGACAAGCGGGGGAAGGTGTCGATGAACTTCGGACCGCTCAACAACCAAGGAGGTGAGCGACGCCTCAATGTGGCCGTGAGCCGCGCGCGCTACGAGATGATTGTCTTCTCGACGTTGCAGCCCGAGATGATCGACCTGCGGAGAACGCAGGCCGCAGGCGTGGTGGGACTAAAACGCTTCCTGGAGTATGCGAAGACGGGACGCCTGGCCCTACAGGCCGAAGCGCTGGAGACGGGCAATGAGGAGACGGCCCATGACGCCGTCACCCAGAAAGTGGCCCGGATGCTGCAGGGTCGGGGCTACCAGGTCGATCTGTATGTGGGACGCTCGGCCTTCAAGGTCGATATCGCCGTGCGCAATCCGCACGACGAGGGAAGCTACCTCTGTGGCATTCTCTGCGACAACCCGAAATATTATGTCACGAAGACCGTGCGCGACCGCGAAATCTGTCGTCCCGAGGTGCTCCGCCATCTGGGCTGGAAGCTGCTTCGCCTTTGGAGCGTGGACTGGTTCCTCAACCCCGAGGCGACCTTCGAACGTCTGTGTCAGGCCCTGGAAGCGTTGTTGAAGGAGGCTGACGACGACGGCGACCTGTTCTCGCCCTATGAGACCAAGGAGCAGCCGCAAGAGCAAAGGCATTCCGCCACGTTTAACATCTCGGCGGAGGAGATCATCTACCCCGAGGACGAATCGCTGCTGGAGACTTACGAGGTGGCGGAGATAAACCATCTCGTCGGCGTGGGTGGCCTCGAGGTCTTGCTTCTCAATGGCCGACGCGCCACTATGGGCGTGAAGGAGATCGTGAGGGTGGAGCAGCCCATCCGTCTCAGCTACCTCGCCAAGCGCATCGCAAAGGAGTGGAAAATACCACGTGTCACGATCCGTCTCACCGACTGGGTGCGGCATGCGGCCTTGGGATGCTATTTCGATAAGGGAGACTCTGAGACCAATCCCACGGTCTGGACCTCTGAGGACCGGCTGAGAGGATGGAATAAATACCGCAAGGCCAGCGGGCGCGAGATAGAAGAGATACCACCCTGCGAGATCGGCAATTGTATCGCCTATCTTGTCCAACAGCAGGGTACCATCCCAAGCAACGAACTGAAACGCGTGGTGGCCCACCAGTTTGGTTTCCCCTGCGTGGGACAGAAGGTGGACAAGTATTTGGAGGAGTGCATCCAACTGATGATCGCCAACGAGAAACTGCGAGAGGACAACGGCATGGTCAGCTGCTAAGCAGATGGCCTTGCAGCTGTTCTGTGTTCCTCAAGATCATGTTCCACAAAAGTAAAAAATCAATAATAAATAATAAGATGAGAAGAAAGACAACCTTCCTGCTTAGCCTGTTGCTGACGATCGCCTTGGGCGTGTCGGCCCAGACTTCCGAGCCGCGCCACGAGATTCTCCTGGAGACCGACAGCGGCAATGTGCGCATCGCGCTCTACAACGAGACGCCGCAGCACCGTGACAATATCCTCAGACTGGTGGAGGCTCATGCTTACGACGGCGTGCTTTTCCATCGTGTCATCAGCAATTTCATGGTGCAGACGGGCGACCTCGGCAGCATCGGTGCGCCGCAGGGCAAGCTCCTCGGTGACACGCCGGAGAAATACTCCGTTCCGGCCGAGATCCGATTCCCGCAACTGTTTCATAAGCGCGGGGCCGTGGCAGCAGCCCGCGAGGGCGACGATGTCAATCCGGAGCGCCGCTCTTCGGCCACACAGTTTTATATTGTCTGGGGACGCCAGTGGGACGATGCGTCGCTCGACAAACTGCAGCAGCGCATAGACCAGATGACGCAGGGGACAGTGAAACTCACGCCGGAGATCCGCGAGGTCTATAAGACGCTTGGCGGCACACCCCACCTCGACGGCTCTTATACGGTCTTTGGCGAGGTCGTGGAGGGACTGGAGGTCGTGGAACGTATCGAGAAGGCTGCCACCGATGACCACGACCGCCCGCTGAAGGATATCCGTGTAGTCCGGGCCACCGTAGTGAAATAGTCCGACGACCATCTCTCACCAAAGACGACATTCATGAAAACAAAGATCTTTTCTTTTCTGTTCCTCCTGATGGCGGCCACGCTGATGGTCCATGCGCAAAGCGACGTGGTGAGTCTGGCACAGGCCGTGCGTATCTTTCAGAATCCCAGGCAACAATCCGCCAACGACTTGCTCACGAAGCAGGGTTACCAGTACAAGGGCGTCTCGACGGCCTTTGGCAAGGAATACACCTGGGTGAAGAACATGGACCTGACCAAGGACGGCCTGCCCACGAAGTTTTCCAAAGGCAACTCCTCCCTCATCCTCCTCGACGCCAACGGCAAGTCCTTGTATCTCTGCATCTTCAACGCTGCTTGCTACAAGCAGTTTCAGCAGCAGGCCGTGCAGATGGGGTATAAGGCCGACAAGGCCGACGGCAAGAGCAGCACGCTCTTCTACATGAAGGACGATGCGCCGACTATCACCTTCATGCAGCTGGAGAAGCCCATGCCCTATTGCATCATCATCACGGAGTAGCTTCGGGATCTGCTGCCTCCGTTCCGCCCAAAGATCGTACGTAGTCGTAGAGTCGCTTGTAGAACGGATGGCGGCAGAGCGTGGCAGGGTCGCCCAGGATCATGAGTTTCATCCGCGCACGGGTGATGGCGACGTTCATTCGGCGCAGGTCGCGGAGGAAGCCGATCTGGCCTTCGGCATTGCTACGCACCAAGGAGATGAGGATCACGTCGCGCTCCTGGCCCTGAAAACCGTCCACTGTATTGACTGAGAGGAGGTGGCGGAAGGGTTTGAAGAAGGCGTCCTTCTTGATCAGCGCGCGGAGGTACTGTACCTGTGCACGATAAGGAGAGATGACGCCCACGTCGATCTGCTCGTCGAGCACGCGTCGCTTGCCGATCTTCAAAAAAAAGCGGCGCAGCACGTCGAGGGTGAGTTCTGCCTCGCGCTTGTTCACCCGCCCGAAACTGTTGCCGACAAACTCCTCGCCACCTTCTCCCGCCTCGCCCTCTACGGCTATCCAGTCTATTGGGATGTCATAGTCGAGAATGCCACGGTGGCTCACTTGTGGTGCGCCCACCACTTCGCCGTGGTAGAACCAGTCGGAGGAGAAGCGCATGATCTCCTCGTTCATCCGGTACTGCACCTTCAGCAGCGTCACCACTGCGGGCTTCCGCTCTACGATGCGCTCCATGAGAGTCTTGCCTAGTCCGCCCTTGAGTGCGGCCATACTTTTCACGGTGGGTGGCAACTGGCAGTGGTCACCAGCCAGTATCACCCGCGAGGCTCGTCGGATGGCAATCCAGCATGCGGCCTCCAAGGCTTGTGCTGCCTCGTCGATGAAGAGCGTGTTGAACTTTTGGCCTTGCATCAGCCGGTTGTTGGACCCCACCAGGGTCGAGGCGATGACACGTGCCTCGTTGAAGAGCTCGCTATTGATGCGTAGCTCCAGTTCTGTGGCGCGGCTCTTCAGTCTTTCGAGTTTCTGATGATAGTTTTCCGAACCGCCTCGCCGACGCTGTGCCCGCAGTTCGCGTATAGCCTTGCGTATGGCCCAAAGCTGGGGATAGTCGGGGTGGGCCTCGAAGCGTCGCTCGTAGGTGAAACCCAGCATCTTGTCGTTGACGCGCGAGGGATTGCCAATGCGCAGTACGGGAATGCCCCTATCGACCAGTTTCTCCGAGATCCAGTCCACCGCCATGTTGCTCTGTGCGCACACCAGCACCTGACTCTCGCGCATCAGTGTCTCGTTGATGGCCTCGACGAGCGTCGTCGTCTTTCCTGTGCCTGGAGGGCCGTGGACAACCATCACGTCCTTGGCGCGTACCACCTCGCTGACGGCTTGCTCCTGGGCGCCGTTGAGCCACGGCAGGCGCACTGGACCGAAACCATAGGTCTGTGCTGGCTGGGGACCGTAGAAGAGGTCGCGCAGGTAGGCCAGGCGATTGCCTTTTGCCGAGATCACGCGGTCGAGGGCGTCGAGCATCTCGCGATAGCTCGTCTCGTCAAACGAGAGTTGGCAACCGATCTTCTGTCCGCCGTCGGACTGAAGATCGAGTAGCGGAGCGCTATCGGGGACGACCACTACCATCCGCTCGCCATCGGCGTAGGAGACGGTGCCCGTGAAGGAAAAGAAATGGAGTTTGCCCTCGGTGGTTTGGCGGAAGAAGACTACGGGTTTGCCAAACTCAAAATTGTGCTCTATGTCCAAGTCTTGCTCTCTGTACACCTCCACCACGCGCTGGTTGAGGCTATTATAGTAGTTTTTGCCCACACGCAGGGGAAACCATGCGTCGCCGCGCTTCACCTTGCGCTGCATTCCCACGACCTCCGTCTGTTTGCGGAAAGCCTCTTTCTCAGCGTAATATTCCATCTGCAGCAGCAGTTTCTGCCGCTGGAGGGCTTGTTGGGCGTTCTCGTTGATTGTCATTGCTCGTTCACTCTTATCCTTGGTCGTTAGTTCACTCTTATCCTGTGAGTATATGATTTTTCGGTTTGCAAATATCGTGAAAAATGGTGAGAGAACCAAATAAAATGCGTACTTTTGCGCCATGGACATCCGCTTGCACCATCTCTCCATCGGCTATCGCCGTGGTCCCGTCGTGGCCCGTGATATTAACATTACTATCCTCGGAGGTCGCCTGACTTGTCTCATCGGCGACAATGGCATTGGCAAATCGACACTCCTGCGCACCCTGTCGGGCTTTCAGCCGAAGGTGGGCGGAGAGATTTGGCTGGGTAGCCGCGAGGCCGATAGTCTCTCGCAGCGCGAGCGATCACGGATTATTTCCATCGTTCTCACCCAGCGACCCGAAATGGGTGGACTCACCGTCCACGACCTCGTCGGCATGGGGCGCAGTCCTTATACGGGCTTTTGGGGCAACCTTGCTGCCCGCGATGAGCTAGCCGTGCGCCAAAGTCTTGTCGAGACGGGGGCTTGGCCGCTTCGTGACCGTAAGATCGACTCGCTGAGCGACGGTGAGTGTCAGAAGGTGATGATTGCTCGCGCCTTGGCTCAGGAGACCCCCATCATTCTTCTCGACGAGCCGACGGCCTTCCTCGACTTCCACAGTCGCATCGACACGCTCCGGCTGCTCTCGCGCTTGGCCCACACCATGGGCAAGACTATTCTCCTTTCCACCCACGACCTCCAGTTGGCTGCCGAGTTGGCTGACCTCCTTCTTCTTCTTTCTCCCGACGGCCTTCGTCCTGTCGATCCCGCTACGATCAGCCAGGATATCCGTCAGCGAATCCAAGATTAGGTGGCGGGCATCATCTCCTTGGTGAGCACGCTCTCCAGCTGCTCTGCCGAGAGGCGCAGCTGAAATTCTCCCTTGATAGCCACGCTGATACGTCCCGTCTCCTCGGAGACGACGATGGCGATGGCGTCGGAGTCCTGCGAGATACCCATGGCGGCACGGTGGCGCAGTCCCAGTTCCTTGGGAATGTCCTGGTTGTGACTCACGGGAAGAATGCAACCAGCGGCCCGGATGCGCTTCTTCGTAATCACCATCGCACCGTCGTGGAGGGGTGAGTTCTTAAAGAAGATGTTCTCGATGAGGCGCTGGTTGATGCGCGCGTCGATATAGTCGCCTGTGTCGCAGATGTCGCTGAGCGAGATACCCCGCTCGATGACGATCAGCGCGCCCACTTTGCCACGGCTCATGCTCATACAGGCCATCACGATGGGCATGATGGCCTCCTTGTCCGCCTTTTCTTCATCCTTGCTACTGAAAAAGATGCACAGCACGCTCTGCACCTGGCGGCGTGCGCCGAGATTGTAGAGGAAGTGGCGTATTTCCTCTTGGAAGAGGACGATGATGCCGATGACACCGACGGAGACGAGCTTGTCCATGATGCTGCCCAAAAGACGCATCTCCAGCACTTGGCTCACGAAGAGCCAAACGAGGACAAAGACCATGATGCCGATGAACACATTGAGCGATCGCGATTCCTTCATCACCCGGTAGAGATAGTAGAGCATCAGGGCGACAAGGAGAATGTCGATTACGTCTTTGATTCCAAATTCAAAAAACATGACTGTGTCTGGGTTGTTGGTGGGGGGATTGGCGAGAATTCTCTCTATTGCATCCTCGGTACTATTTCTTCGATCCAGCCTGGTAGCAGCCGAAGAGGCGTACCGCCTCCGCTGCCGCCTTGACGTCGTGGACGCGGAGGATGGAGGCGCCGTTCATCAGGGCCAGCGTATTGACAACGGTCGTGCCGTTGAGGCTGCCGTCGGGATTGGTGCCCAGCGGCTGGAATATCATCCGCTTGCGACTCATGCCAGCGAGGATGGGGAGGCCGAGAGTACTCAGACGGTTCATCTCGCGGAGCACGTCGTAGTTTTGCTCCTGCGTCTTGCCGAAACCGAACCCAGGATCGAGGATGATATCCTTTTGTCCTAGATCGCGGAGCTGCTGCACCTCGCGTGCCATAGCCAAGAGCATGTCGTGGATGGTGGGCTTCACCGACATGAGGATGTAGGGTACGCCCAAGTCTGCCACCGTGCGGAAAATAGCAGGATATTCGTCGGTCGTCTGCTCCAGCGGCGTATCGACCACGCCCGTGATGCCACCCTCGCTCACGTCGTTGATGATGTCGGCTCCCATCTCCTCTACTACCATTCGTGCCACGTTGGGACGGTAGGTATCGACCGAGAGAATGGCCTCGGGCTGCTCGCGGCGCACGATGGGCAGGGCGAAGCGCAAGCGGCGCATCTCCTCCTCCTCCGGTACCTCCACGCCGCCTGGGCGGGTGGAGAAGCCACCCACGTCGATCATGGTGCCGCCCTCCTCGATGATTTGGTTGGCACGGCGGGCGATGCTCTCCTCGGTCTGTACGCGCGACCCGGCGAAAAACGAGTCGGGCGTGCAGTTGAGGATTCCCATGACCTGCGGTTCACGAAGGCTGACGAGCCGCCCCTTCACTTGTATTGTATATTCCATGTGTCAGTACTTTTTTGCAACAGCGGACAAAAGTAGATAATTAATTTGAATTTGCAAAATAATCGGTGATAATTTGCGGGTTTGAGCTTTTAGCATTACTTTTGCAGTGGGGAAGGATACAGGAGGATGGTGAACCCGTCGGGCGCAGCTATTGCCTGTGCCACCGCGCCCCGTATCGTTTTTATCATCTGCAAGATTATGGACATCAAAGAACTTTACGCACTATATCGTCGCTGCTCCTGCGTGACGACCGATAGCCGCCATTGCCCAGAGAACAGTCTCTTCATCGCGCTCAAGGGCGCATCCTTCGATGGCAATCGTTTTGCCGCCCAGGCTTTGGAGAAGGGCTGTAGCTATGCCGTGGTTGATGAACCGCAATATGCCGTGGCTGGCGACGCACGCTATATCGTCGTGACTGATGCGCTGACTACCTATAAGGAACTGGCCCGTGAGCATCGCCGCCAGTTTGACATTCCTGTCATCGGCATCACGGGTACGAATGGTAAGACCACAACCAAGGAACTGGTTTCCGCGGTCTTGGCCAAAAAATACCGTGTGCTCCACACCGAGGCCAACTACAACAACGATGTAGGCGTGCCGCGTACGCTGCTTCAGATCACGCCGGAACATGAGATAGCGGTTGTGGAGATGGGAGCCTCCCATCCGGGCGACATACAGCAGCTTGTGGATTATGTTGAGCCGACCTGTGGCATGATCACCAATGTAGGGCGTGCCCACATGGAGGGCTTCGGATCTTTCGAGGGTGTAAAACGGACGAAAGGTGAACTCTATGATTTCATGCGGGCCCATGGCGCCCTCCTCTTTCTCAACGAGAGCGATGCCGATCTGATGGAGATGGCTGCCGAGCGCCAGTTTGACCGCGTCGTCACCTACGGCACGGATTCTACCGCTGACGTCCGTGGCACACTGATCTCCTGTGCCCCCTTCCTCCATTTCTCTTTCCAGGCCGCCGCGGCCCTCACACCGCAGCCATTGGAGGTGCGCTCTCGGCTCATCGGATCTTACAACATGAGCAATATGCTCGCCGCCATTGCCATTGGTCTCCATTTCGGCGTGTCGCCGCAGGATGCTGCCCAAGCCTTGGGAGACTACCAGCCGAGCAACAACCGATCGCAGCTGACCGTGACCGACCGCAACCGCCTCATAGTGGATGCTTACAATGCCAATCCGTCGAGTATGGCTGCGGCAATAGAGAATTTCCGTCTCACCGAGGCCGACCACAAAATGGCTATTCTCGGTGATATGCGCGAACTTGGCGAGGCCTCTGCCGAAGAGCACCAGCGCATTGTGAACCTCCTGGCGCACGACGGCTTCCACGACGTGTGGCTCGTGGGTCCCGAGTTTGCTGCCACCAACACTGCTTACCGCACCTTCCCTGATGTTGAGGCCGTGCGGCGTGCTATCGCCGAGGAGCAGCCATCGGGACGCACCATTCTCATCAAAGGCAGCAACGGTATCCGTCTCTTCGAGTTGCCCGCACTGCTATAGAGGGTCAAGAGGCCGTGCCAACATCGTTAGCACGGCCTCTTGACTGTTTTTACTTTATGACAACCAACTCAAATCGATCAAACAGAGAAAATTTCCATTAACAATCCCGAGGCTTGTTTAAGGGTTGTTAATAAATGTCGGCGCAGTTATTTCTTGCTTTTGGTTATCCTATTATGAAGAAAGCAAAAGTGCTTTGATCCCAAATATGGATATAGAAGAGACTATCAAGCGAGTAAAGACTGGTGATACAACTGCTCTGAAAGAACTTATCGAAACCTATTCTCCTATGTTGAGAAAGGTGTGCTTTAACATCACCCATGAGGACGAGGACACATTGAATGATCTTGTCCAAGTGGCGTTTATCCGTGCTTATTATTCTCTTCATCAACTTAGAGATGCTTCAAAGTTTGGCGAATGGGTCTCTGCTATAGCAAAAAATGAGGCCTTGAAATTTCGGAAGTGCAAGCAGAAAAGAAGTGTCGTTCCATTTTCGTCTTTCTCGGACGAAGAATTGGATGTAGAAGGGAGTATTACGCCTGAGAATTACTTGGGAGAAAAGGAAATCATGGACATTGTCCGCCAATTACCTACAGGTTATAGCAAGGTCTTTCAGATGGCCGTGATCGAAGGATATTCCCATAAGGAAATAGCAGAAAGGATGGGGATCGAACCCCACAGTTCATCGTCGCAACTGGCAAGAGCCAAAGCAATGCTGAGGAAAATGATCAGCAAACGTATGCTGGCAGTCGTTACAATCATCTTCATTAGCATACCGATCTGTCGTGTTTTATGGAGAAAGGACAAGGCGAAGGAGAAAAATAATCATACGGCACAGGTTAAGAACGAAGATAAAGGACAAACAAGTCTGGGTAACAGGCAAGTGGAGGAAAAGCAGACCACAAAGGATCAGATCACAAAGGATCAAAGCCAAAAGGATAAGGAAGTGGATGTGGTAATAAGCAACATCTATCCTCGTGTAGTCCAAGCAATAGTTGACACAATACCTGCAACTGATACGCTTCAGTCTCCAAGTACTTTGGACAACATTCGTATTGCGGGAATAATAGACGACAGCATCTTTAGTGATACGATGAGAATACGCTGGCACGAGTACGACAAACCGTTGATAACAGAGGAAACGGTACTTCCTAAAAAGCACCATTGGCAGTTGCTTGCTGCTGGTTCTTTGGGGTCTGCTTTAGCGCAAAACGCTTACAGAATGTTTACTGGCAATTCGGGAGGTGGCCTGCCAGACGTTGACGGGCCTGTGGCTCCCGACAAGTTCTCCACTTGGGACGAGTACTATCGTTATTTGCAGATCAAAGAGCACGAAGGCTTGTCGGAGGAGGAGAAAGCACTCATGGAAATAGCCTTCAACAATAAAAACAATATCAACAATAACATCAAGAACGATGGGAAAATCGTGGAGCATGAGCATCATGACAAACCGATTAGTTTTGGTATTTCGGTAACAAAGGCATTGGGGAAAAAATGGAGTTTGATGTCTGGCCTGCAGTTTTCGCTCTTGAAGTCCAACTTCACGTTAGGAGAGGATGCTTATTATATCAAGCGAACCCAACATGTGCATTATTTGGGAATGCCTTTGCATGTGTCGTATAAGTGGCTTGATGTCAAGAATTGGACTATATATTCTTCGTTGGGAGGAAGTCTGCAAATACCGGTCTATGGTAAAACAGACGAAAAGTATGTTGTCGGACCTATCACGTCCTGTACAAATCACTGGCATTTCATACCTTCGCTGCAATGGAGTGTGAGTACTGGCATAGGAGTACAATACAAGCTTGCTACCAAGTGGAGCGTTTACATAGAACCTTCGCTCCACTGGTATGTGCCGAATGGTAGTTCCGTCCATACTATATGGACAGAACATCCGTTCACATTCACTGTTCCCTTCGGCCTAAGATTCACTTGGTAATGGTGTCCTCATGCAGTCTTTCTGTTTTTTGTTGTCTCTTACCTAATAGATGAACAAAAACTTTGGAAGACAATCATGTACAAAACAAGCGACTATTTACGCAATGGGGTGCTATACCTCAACAACATCATTCGCCCGCATCACAAGCGACTGAGCACTTTGATGATTTACTCTACCACCAAGTGTCAGTCGCGTTGCAAGCATTGCTCAATATGGCAGAAGCCAGAAGAGCATCTGTCCTTGAGAATGATAAAGATGATCATGGCGAGCCAGTGTGTCACAAAGCACACTGTTGTAGGTTTGGAGGGTGGAGAATTCTTGCTTCATCCTGAGGCTAATGCCATCATGGAGTGGTTCAAGGACAACCATCCCAACTATACGCTATTGTCGAATTGTCTCGCACCTCAAAAGGTAATAGAGGCAGTGAGACTGTATCATCCGAGCCATCTGTACGTCTCGCTCGATGGCAACAAGGAAACATACAAAGCCATGAGGGGTTGTAATGGCCATGACAAGGTGTTGGAAGTGATAGAGACTCTAAAGGACGAGGTTCCAGTCTCTCTGATGTTTTGCCTCTCGCCATGGAATACTTTTGAGGACATGGACTATGTGATAGGTCTCGCCAAGAGATACGATGTGGATGTGCGCATAGGCATCTATGGCACAATGGATTTTTTTGACACCACTGCCGACTTGCTTTCTGCCGATATGGCCCATTACATTCAGAATATCCCCAAGAGCATTCATGGCACAGAAGAAAATTTTGACTTTGTGGCATTGTATAAGGAATGGAGAAATGGTCGTCTGCGTTTACGTTGCCAAAGCATATTTAGCGAATTGGTCATTCATTCCAACGGTGATGTGCCGTTGTGCCAGAATCTGGGCGTAATGTTAGGTAACGTCTATGAGCATTCATTGGACGAAATTTTCAATTCGAGAGAAGCTACCAAGGTGCAGTGCCAGTATTCAAGAGAATGCAATGGTTGCTGGATCAACTTCCATCGCAAGTATGATATTATCCTGCTGCGTAATCTGGAAAAGGTATTGCCTAAAAGCATCATCGAAGTTTTCTATGGTAAATACCAATGGACAGGCAATAGAGCAGAGACTTACAGAAAATATATCAAAAAGATTGGTTTTTAATGGAACACATTAAAAATGTCATAGAACGCTATAAGCATGTGCGGAACATGAAAATGTTGCAGCAAGCCTACCAAGGAAAGTACGCCTTTGTGGGTATAGGAAATCATAGTACAAACAACCTTTATCCTGTGCTCAACTATCTACATGTACCGTTAAAATACATCTGTTGTAAAACTCCTGGTAAGCTGCACTTGATAGAAGGAGTCTTTCCTCACGTCCGTGCAACTACGTCATTGGACGAAGTCTTAACGGATGAAGATATAAAGGGTGTATTTGTATCTGTTTCTTCAAAGGCGCATTTCTCTATCGCATCTAGGGTGTTAGCGCATAAAAAGGCTTTGTTCATAGAGAAACCTCCGTGTTTGAATGCCGAAGAATTGAGACGCTTAATAGAATTGCAGAAGCAAACTCAAGTTTTGGCGATGGTCGATTTGCAAAAGCGTTTCGCACCTGCCATGCAAATCTTGAAGAAGAAGTTGCAGGGGAGCAAGGGAACAAAGACTTATAATCTAAAATTTCTAACCGGCGCTTACCCCGAGGGAGATGCTCTGCTCGACCTATTCATTCATCCGATAGATTGTGTCGTCTATTTGTTTGGAAAGGCAGAGATAAGGTGTGTGGAACCCATTGACGAACATACCGTGATGTTAGTACTCAAACATGCTGATGCTATAGGAGTTCTTGAGCTTTCCACCGACTATACATGGTCTGATGCAAAGGAGAGTATGACCATCAACACCAACAAGGGTATTTACTCATTGGAACAGATGGAAACGCTCACTTTCCAGCGGAAGCCACATCGTTTTTGTGGACTTCCCTTGGAAAAGGTTTTGATGCATGTGAATGTGACGGCCGAACTGTTTGGTAGAAATAATTTCCAACCGTTGATGCAAAACAACCAAGTATTTACGCAGGGATATTATACTGCTATAAAGAGCTTTGTGGATGCAGTTGAAGGGAAAAGAGCTTGCAATCCTCAATCATTAGAAGCATTTATGGATACTTATTCTTTATTGGATACGATTCGTTTACATATTTGCAGAAAAGTGTTCTAAAAAAGTATAGATAAAACTTAAAAAACGTAGTATTTTCTTTGTTATCCCATATATTATTCATATATTTGCAATGTCATAATGATATCATCAAGCAATCATGTGTAACCCTTTAAAAATATGATTATGGAGACAAAGGAATTTCAGTTCAAAGGTTTGACCCTCAGTGGTTTTGCCATGCTTTTCCTCAATATACTGTTGACAGTGTTGAGTGCTGTCATGGTGGTTGCGGGCTTTGTTTGGTGCCAGCACGAGTTGTTGGCAGGACTTCTTATCGGCGTGGGTTTTGCTTTGTTGGCAGTCACACTCTTCGTTTGGGGAGGCTTCGTGATGGTCGAACCAGGCGAGGCGCGAGTGATGATGTTTTTCGGGAAATATAAAGGCACCTACACCAACGTGGGCTACTCATGGGTTAACCCCTTTATTAACACCAAGAAACTGTCGCTTCGTGCTCGCAACCTTGACGCCCAGCCTATCAAGGTGAACGACAAGACGGGCAACCCGGTGATGATAGGCCTGGTACTCGTGTGGAAGCTAAAGGATACCTACAAGGCCATGTTTGAAATCGACTCACAGACCATGGCACAGAGCGGGGGCGCACAGCAGGTTGGTACAAGCGTGTCGAACGTGATGCTTGCCTTTGAGAATTTCGTCAAGACTCAGAGCGACGCAGCCCTTCGTCAGGTGGCAGGCCTCTATGCCTACGACAATAACGATTCGGCCAGTAAGGAACTGACTCTTCGCGACGGTGCAGATGAGATCAACAAACAACTGGAGGAGAAACTCGACGAACGCCTAAGTATGGCGGGCATCGAGGTGGTGGAGGCGCGCATCAACTATCTGGCCTACGCTCCGGAGATTGCCGCCGTGATGCTTCGCCGCCAGCAGGCTGACGCGATCATCTCTGCGCGCGAGAAGATTGTCGAGGGAGCCGTCTCGATGGTGAAAATGGCTCTCGACAAACTAAGCAGTGAGGATATTGTGGAACTCGACGACGACAAGAAGGCTGCCATGGTGAGCAACTTGCTCGTAGTGCTCTGCGGTGACGACTCGGCACAGCCTGTTGTCAACACGGGCACGCTAAACCATTAATCTAAATGGCCAAAAAGCAAACAGGTATCAAGAGTTTCGCTCTGTGCGTGGATGTCGAGACGATGAATGTCATTGAGGCGTAGGCCGCCGATAAATTATACATCATACATGATATAATGGAGTAAATAGTTCAAAAGTCCCACAATGTTTTCTCTATGACAATGGATTTATCTGTTGATTGCAAGTGTGTCCGTCAAGGATAGACTTTTCAAAAGCCTATCCTTGACGGACGCGATCAGACTTTCCTGATATAGTCGTCGAGAGACTGTCCTCTTAGCAGTCCAAATTTCTTGCGCAGCCTGTAGCGGTTGCTATTGATGCTGTCAGGACTCACATTGAGCATCTCAGCAATCTGTTTGGCGCGCATGCCAATGCTGATATAAGCGCATAGGCGGAGGTCGTTCTCCGTCAGGTCAGGGCAGAGCTCCTTTAGTCGTACAAAGAAATGTGGGTGGACACTATCAAAGTGGAGTTTGAAGCGCGACCACTCATCGTCATTGTCTAGGCTTCCAGCAATTATAGCGTTGACGTGTTTGACATATTCTCGGGGAATACTCCCCTCGTCGGAGAAGCGTCGAGTTAGATCGCTGATTTGTTGAAGCACCTCATTTTTATTGGCCAATAGCAGTGTATTGCTGCTTATCTCGCATGCTTTCTGTTGCAGATCATCCTCAAAGTTCTTGCGATTCATACTGTAGATGAGGGCTTCTTGTCGCAAGTTTTCACGCAACTGCTTGTTTTCAATGTCACGGATGCGATAACGTTGACGAAGGTAATAGATAATTGTTAGACCCACAAAGACAATCAGCGCAATGCTCAAAAGGGCCAAATAGAGATAGGTGGTCTTGATGCGTGCGTCTTTCTCCAGAATTCGTATACGGTCGTTCTGTCGCAGAATCTCTTCCCGTGCTCGTGCCTTGGGTATGTCGTGGGCCCGTATGGAGTCGGTGTTGCGTTCGTATTCGCTTTGAAATAAGCGGAGCATGGCATAGGCCTTTTCCTTTTGGCCGAGGTGAGCGTGGCAAAGCCATGAGTAGCGATAGACCTCCTGCATGAACAGTTCTTCTTTAATTTTGGGTCCGATAGTCTTCAGGCTTTCGATGACGGAGAGAGCCTCGGCGTATAATTCTTGTGCATAGAGAATCTTTACATGGGACAGGGAAAGTAGCGCCCCGAAGAATACGTTATCAGGGGCGAATTTTTCTATCTCGGCCTTGCCCATGTTGTAGTAGGCCGCCGCTTTTTGCGTTTGTTCCTTATCCAGTGCGAGCTCGCTCAGATTGAGGTAGGCCTGCATGGTCATCGCCCAGTCTCGTCCACCAACGGCGACGCTTTTGGCCAAAAGTGCGGATTTCTCAGCATCGTTTTTTGTCAGCATCGCTTGGTAGAAGTAGATGCGGTTGAGGGGGTATCCTGCTGTCTCGTAGCTTTTTTTTGCCAGTAGGAGTTGTTCGCTGGCGTGTTCGTCATCGTTGATCTCATGGAAAAGTTGTACCAGTAGCAGTTGCGCATTTCCCATGAAATAATAGTCTTTTGCCTTTCTAAAAACAGCTATGGCCATTGAGACGTTGCGATAGCACTGCATATATTCGCTTATGCGGTCGTAGTTGCCAGCAAGCTGATAGCGAATGAGTGCCAAGTCGTAGTCGTAGCCAGGCTGGCAGAGCCGTTCCGCTTTTTTGAGTTGCTGGATGCATTCAGTTGGGCGTGCGTTGAACTGTGTCATACGCACCTGCCAATAGATGGATCGTGCTTGCAGCTGAGGATGCTTTCCCGCAAGTTGTGCCAACTGTTGCAGGTCTTTAGGATTGGCCTCGGCTCTTCGATTCTCAAAGTCAAGTTGATTGAGCCTCTCTGCAATTGCATCGAAGCGTCGGTCTATCTTCTTGAAGTGGTACTTGTAGTTGGAAGCTTGTGCGCTCCATACTGCAGCAAGCATGAAGGCCAGCACCCATGGCCGGCAAGCGTTGTGACGAAGCATTTTTATCATAACCTTTTCCCAAATGTTGAATTCGGTTGCAAATATAGTTGTTTTTTGGCAAATAAGCGAATGGTTGATCTAAAAACAACTTTTTGCGGATTCACAATGTCGCTTTGTAAAGAGCTGCAAAAATAAACCTTTGGTGCCTTTGCAAACTAAACACCCATGTCCGAGCTTATGGGATACATGTGGAATGGACGTCACAAAAAACAGGGGTGGAAGTCCAAATTACTCCACCCCTGTCACAATTGATGATTATATAAGGCGAACTACTTATTTCTTAATGCTCTTATAGATGTGTCCACCTTTCTTGACGATATATACGCCACGCGGGAGGTCATGATTGCTGATGCGTTGTCCTTTGATGTTGTAGAACTCGGCCTTGCTCTCGTCCTGTCTGCCCGTGATGGAACTGACTCCCGTAGCATCCACTTCGAAGTCGATAGTGCTCATAGTAGTTTTACCCGAGGTGTAGCTGGCAATCACACCTGCCGTATGCTTGCCCACCGTCAGTCCGTCAAAGTAGTATTGCGTGTCATCGGTGCTGGCCACCAATTCTCCGTCGAGATACACCTCGTAGGCACCGTCGAGCGACGGCATGCGTCTCACGTTATTCTTGGGCAAATAACGGGTTGCGTTTGGCAGTTTTGTACCGAAGGCCACATCGTCGATATTTAGGATCTTTGGCGTGTACCCAGTCTCGTCTGCAGGTGTCACACGGCGCAAGGCGATGTAGTTGGCCTCGGCAGGGATACTGTCATACTGTTTCAGCACCCAAGAGCCGTATGCGCTGTTGATGGTGCAGCTATCTATGCGTATAAACTCTTCGACATCGGGGATCTCACTAGTCGTATAAAGCACCTCGATCTCTTCTGGAGCATTATTAGAGAAGTTGAGTGCGTAGAATCGGAAGCTGATGGGCTCTTGGAAGTGGAGGTGCGGCGTGATGAGCCAGTCGTCCTCTTTCTTACCTGCCGCTGGCCAGCTCTGCAGGCTTTTCTCTCCAGAGCGAGGAGCCAATGTGATATAGTCGCTAGCGAGCGTGCCTTCCTTCCCGTCGGAAACCTTTCCTGCATTCATAATGATGTAGGCCATTGCTTCGAAGGCATTAGGCCAGGGCTTACTACCGTCCTGAGAGAAAGTGAAGGCACCTGTCTCGCCCTCGTCGCCGTCGAAATACTGCCAGCCGATGCTGCCTGGAGAATTAAGCACAAAGTCTTCGTGCTCTTCAAAACTATCTTCGAAATACTCGGGATAATTCCAAATGAAAAGTTTCTGTGCGCCATACGAACCGTTCTCAATGATCAAGCCGTGTGGTTGCACCTTGTGCTCTATGAGCTCGTAGCTGAATGTGTAGCTGTTCTCTTTGTCTACAGTGATGGTTGTATCGATCGGATAGAATCCGTCGAGCGAGATGTGTACCTCGTAGGTTGCTTTCCATACGCTACCGCTCGTAGCCACACCAGCGTTGTCGGCTGTCATCTGATAGGTATGTGTGCCGCCTCCGTTTACCATGACGATGCTTGCGCCATAAGCCTCATTGTCCGTTGTGTTGGTGGTGAGGTTGAAAACGACGTTAGTGAGCATTTTGTTGCCAATACTGTCGGAGAGAGTTGCCACGGACTCTTTGTCTCCTGTATAGATGGCCTTCACGGCATAATAATAAGTGCCTTGTGGAAGCGTCTTCCAGTTGCTGTCAGTGTAACTACGCTCTTGAAGGTTGGTGGCCAGTTTCGTCCATGCCTCTTCATTGGCTGTGTTGGCAGGGGTAAGGCGATAGACGTTGTAGCGTACGCGATTCTGTACGGTTTTCAGTGGAGTTGTTGGCTCTGCTCCCTGCACCTTGTAGTTGTCCTTATAATTGTAGAGCGTGGGTTGTTCATTTTCGTTCTTCTCCATGTAGCAAGGCATGAAACGTCCCGTCTTTGTGATGTGGTCCTCGGACACACTGTACGGAGCGCTTACGGGGCGGATCATAAAGTTGCGATGCATGTTCTCGCTCTGCTGGTTGTCCAGATAATAATAGGTGCCTGATGTGAAATCGCCACTGAAGCAGTTGGTCATTGCTTGGAACGGATATTTTGCAGTGTCACCGCCACCGTCTATGCCAATCCCAAGCCAACTGGCTGTTGCCACGCAGAGGTAGTACCCGTTCGGTGCCTCGACAGGCGTGGGTAGGGTGTACTCATTCCATTGGTCATCCTTTACAGGTACATAGGTTTCTTCAAAAAGCACATTCGCCTCGTCGGGATCGCCGTTCTCCTTCAGTCCTAGTATACGCAGAGCGATACTGTAATGGCTTACGCCTGGTGCGTTGGTAAGGTAGAACTGTGCGCCATAAACAGTGGCGGCTTCTCGACGAATTACACCGAAGGTCGATTTGTTCGTTGCGCCGTTTTGGTATCCAGTGCCAGTGGTGATGACACCGTCGTCAATACGGTCCACACGCGGGTCGTTGGCTGGTGCCTGCCACGTCACTTCCGTTTGGTCGCCGTAGGGTGACTCGGCCACATTCACTGCCTTGGCTGGCTTGATGTTGTCCTTCAGGGTGAGGTTCAACGTCTTGTTTGCGTTTACGTCAATGGTCTCGCTGACACCCAACAGTTTGTTCTTGCTTACGCTAACGGTATAGCCCGTGTGCTCATAGATGCCGCTAATACTGTAAGAACCGTCTGCAGCCGTCGTTGTCTCGTAGTTGTTGTACCCAGAGAGTATGACAGTTGCACCTACTACAGGATCGCCCACAGTGTCGCTAATTCTGCCGTGGAGGGAATAAGTGGGAAGGGCCTCAATAGCGATGTTCTCTGTGGTTGTTTCCAACTCTGAGACGGTAGAAGTAGCCGAGCCATCGCGATAACCCAATGCTTCTACGATAATGTTATAACTGCCTTCGGGCAGGTAGTTGAGAGTATATTGACCATCGTTGTTGGTTCTGCTAGTGAACTGTCCGTTCTCCGTGCGAACTAGTGCATTGCTCACGCCCTTTCCGTCGCAGGTTACCCGTCCCGAGATATAGCCTTCGTGGTCTTCTGCAAAGATGACGTTCTTGATGGCGATATTATAGTTTTTGTACAGCGTGCGGTGAACAAAGCTAAAATTGTAGTCACCTGTGTTTTCAACAACAGGCAGGTTGACGCGCAATGTCAAAGCCTCTTTCTCCGTTAAGGCAAACTGATAGATGCTGTCCTGATTGCTAATCTCTGCGCCTTGACCAAAGCCGATGGCAAGTAGCTCCTGTACCTTGTCGCTACCAGTCTTGGTCTCGAATGTAATCTTGTAATGCTTGTCCTTCTCCATACGGATGCGCGGGGAGATGAGCCAATTTTGTGGGGCATAATCCTCATAGGTATAATTATCGGTGGCCCCACCGAATTGTCCGTAAAGTCCTGCTGGCTGCCATGTCCATGTCGTGGTACTTCCATCGGCGTCGATGTTGTTCCATAACATAAAGTTTGCGTAGTCGGTCAGTAGCGTATCGGGTGCTTGGTATGCTGGCCCAGCGATGATTTCTTCCGTACTGATGGAGTCGCTTTGGTATCCGCCTGCATACGCTATGACGTTATAGTGGTATTTGCCCATCACTGGAAGTGTGGTGTCTGTGAAGGAGGTTTCCTTGCTCTTCTCAACCAGTTTCACGTTGCCAGGCATACGCCATACATCATAGCTGAGGTCAGTGGTGTTGATCCATGAATTAAATTTACCCTCTGTGGGTGCTGTCCACGTGATGTTGGCGCAGTTGGCCTCTGCCTCAGCCTTGAGATCTCCCACGTTCATAGGGTCTCCCACGCCAATATATGCCGAGATGGAACTGCGGTCGCCATACCCCAGGTCATTTACAGGTACAAACTTGTAGGTGTAATAACCCCGCTCGGGTAAGTTGTCGGTCCAAGTCTCGTGGCCACCGATGACAGGATTGGCGATGCGGTGCACTTCCACTCCGTCGCGATAGATAATGATACTGTCAAGGTCTTCTAAGGTGCCACCGCGTCCATAGGTCTTCGATGGGTTGTCCCATTCCAGTTTCGCTGTCAGCTCACCTTGCTCTCCACGTGTCAGCTTCAAGTTTTGCACTTTTTGTGGTGCACTTGCTTCGGCAGGCACGTACGGCATTACGATGCCATCGAATCCGAAGGACTTGCTTATCATGCCGCTTGCGTCCACCTCGTAAGGCAGGGTGGCAATGTGGGTTACATGGGCTGTCTTCAAATCGATTTCGGACAACTCATATTTCTTTCCATAGAAAGTGAAGAAGCGGAAATATAGTTTTCCTGTCTCGTTGTCGAAGAACAGACAGTTGTTGTTGTACATGTAAGCTTGGTCAGGATTATAGTCGAGCTCGCCGATAAAGGAGCAAAGTCCTGTGACGGGGTTTACTTTGTATAGTGCACCACTATAGCTCACACCGTACATGTCGCCATCATAGTTGATGGCAATCGAGATCAAGGTGTGTAAACTCTTGTCCCACTGTTGGTCTTTTTCCGTTAGACGGTCGTAAGAAAATGTACAGACAGGGATGAGATCGCCGTTAGTGAGGTCAATCTTCACCAACCCGTTGCCAGATTGTACGCTGTTCAGCGCATACATGGTCTGTGTCTGTGCGTTCCAAGCAAAATGGCTGGCTGCAGGTCCTTGCTGTAGGTCATGGTAATCACCAACTTTCTTTACATTTTTTGTTTCCAGGTCAAAACTATAGAATCCATGAGACTTATGTCCTTTTATGTTCTGTTCATAGTCGATGTAGTAGTAGACGTTGTCCACCATCGTAGCACCCATGATGTGGTCTACGCTCAATGGAGCAACAATTTGCACGTTGTCGAGCGTGTCGCAACTGACGTCAAAGGTATAGACTCCGGAGCCCATGCCTGCGTCGTTTTCAATGATGCCGTATGCAGTTTTTGCTTCCTGTCCCCAAGATGGCGAAGACCATCCTATGAGAGCTGCAAGCGCTGCGAGCGAGATCCAATGTGACTTGTACTTCATAAGCTGATTTTTTAAATGTTGAACTAAATGAATACTATTTATTACTGTGTGGCAGAATTGTGGAGGACTGTCAATTATGCTGCAAAAGTATTAAGAATGCGACGATAAACCTAAGGAAAATGCCGATTTTATCGCTCTGTCAGTTTTTGTCTATATCCCAATCATAGTCTATCTATAATATAAATGTGGGAGTATTCTTGCTTCTTCGTACCTTTGCAAGCGTAAACCAAATGCTTTAGATTTATGAAAAAAAGTAAGAACTTGCTATCCGCCCTTTTGCTTGTTGGAGCGCTTGCCGCCTCAGCAGCACCTGCTTATCGGGGAGCTGTCCAATTGAAGCAGCCTGATGGTTCTGTTATTACCGTCTATCTCCGTGGTGACGAACATCGTCATCAACGACTCACAGCCGATGGCTACGCCATCATGCAGTCGTCCGATGGTTATTACCGTTATGCCTATCAAACCCAAGAAGGCTATTTAAGCACCGAGGGTGCTCCCATAGTGCGTGACATTCCACTACGTTCGGCAGCAGACAAGGCGTTTCTGAAGTTGATAAAGAAAGCGGAAAACTTTACATCTTCTACCGAAACAATATTGCCGATGCAAGCGAAGCCTATAGACACGGTTACTCCCTATGAAAAGATGCGTGTGGGGTCTTTCCCGACAACGGGTGATTTCAAAGGCGTAGTCATCCTAGCACAGTTTCAAGACCAGAAATTTACCTATGATGCTTCCTATTTTGAACGGATGCTCAACGAGGAGGGCTTTCATGACAATGGTGCCATCGGTTCGGCACATGATTACTTCTACTTTCAGAGTAACGGACGTTTCAACCCTCATTTTGATGTAGTGGGTCCTGTTACACTATCGAAGGAGATGTCGTACTACGGAAAAGACGCTACTGACATTTGGGGCAACATGATTGGCGACGAAGAACCGACGAAGGCTATAGCTGAGGCCTGCCAGTTGGCTGACCCCTTAGTGGACTTTAAGCAGTATGATCTCGATGGTGATGGCAAGGTAGAGATGGTATATGTCATCTATGCTGGCTATGGCGAAAATTTTGGTGCTGATGCCAATACTATATGGCCACACAAGTACGAGCTGTCCTCGGCGGGTTATAACGTGTGTCTTGACGACGTCTGCCTTGACACCTACGCCTGCTCTGCAGAACTGTTTGGCAATAGTGGCACTACACCTTGTGGAATCGGACCGCTCACTCACGAGTTTGGCCATGTGTTAGGACTGGCAGATCACTATAACACGGCAACGACGGAATACGAGTTGGGGCGCTACGACAATATGGACTATGGCACATACAACGAGAATACGAACATCCCTCCCTCCTACACCGCCTTTGAGCGAATCTCGCTCGGGTGGATGGAACCAACCATCATCAATGAGCCTTCTGATGTGCTCACGCTGGAGAGTATTGCCGATAGCCGTCAGACTTATCTTCTTCCGACAGCCAGGCATGATGAGTTCTATCTTTTGGAAAACCGTCAGCAGACGGGATGGGATGTGGGCATCAAGGCAAGCGGCTTGATGATCACCCATGTCGATTTTCTGCAAAATGCATGGGACAAAAATACGCTCAACAATACTACCGCACATCGTCGTTACTATTTAGTTTGCGCCGATAATGAGTCAGGTTATGACGAGACGTTAGGTCATGAATCGGAGGCTGGTGATCTTTTCCCCTTCGGCGGAAATGATGCATTTACCGATGAAACGACCCCCGCCTCACAGACCTACCAGGGGGTGGGGCTTGATCGTTGGGTGACAGACATACGCCACCATGACGGGGTGGTGTCATTTCGCTTCAGGCCCAACCATTTCCGAACACCTAGCGGTTTGGGTTTCACGGAGGTTCGGGATGATAGTTTCCGTGCCTATTGGGAAGGCAGCGCTTCTGAGGCGCTGTACGACTTGCGTTGGCATTCTCTTGCAAGAGAGTCCGATCTGCCAGTCGCCCTTGCCGAGGGTTTTGTCTTTATGAACGACGGAACGCCTTCTTCACCTGATAGCAAAGATATTTCTGTTTCGCTGGATAATTATATGGAGAGGAGTGGATGGACAGGTAAACGTGTCTATCAAGCCGGTGGGGCTGTCAAATTGGGTGCTGTCGATGCTGATGGAACACTGACCACGCCGAAACTAAACCTATATAATATGGGTGAGCAGTTCACGGTCTTAGTTCGGACTCACAGTCTGTCAGGGAAAACTCCTGTCTTCACAGTATCGTCTAATGGTAAGACTGGTGCCTATCGTCTCACTTCCAGCGACAAATCCTATTATTACCAGTTTGACAACGGACTGACGGTGACGGATGTTACTTTTCAGGTGAAGGGAGATGTCGCTATCATCGACAGTATTCTCATTGTCCGAGGCAATGGCGCTGGCTATGTAGAGGGTGCCCTCAAGGTGAATGTAACAGGTGAGGCCATTTCTGATGAAAACCCTGAGGTGGAGGAACAGTTTGTCGAGCTGGATACTACAGAGATGAGGGGTATTAATGGCGAGTCGGTGGTGATTAATGGTTTGCAAAAAGACAACTACTATAGTTTCGAGGTGCGTGCTACCAATGCAGATGGCAGCAAAACCAGTCAATGGAGTGTGCCTCAGACCGTTCTCGCCAGTGAGGCGACAAAAGTTGACCGCACGGATTGCCATACGCAAAAAGGCACCGCATACTACAGCTTAGATGGTGTTCGTATCGACAAGCCAACGAAAGCTGGCGTTTATATTCGACGCGAAGGAACGCAAGTGATGAAACTCCTTGTCAGGTAATTAGCAAAGATTGACGTTATGTGTTAGTAGGTCGCGCTTCTAATTAAGAAGGGCGGGAATGGACGTAATGTCCCATTCCCGCCTTTCTCTAGATGTGTTCGGCAATGAAAGAATTCATGAGGGCGCTCTAACTCAAGTTTGGCTCCCGTTTTTTCATCCTTCTTTAGGGCCCTTATGTTGCTAGTATGTCGGTTTTCTACAAACGCATTCTTTGCTTTTGATTTGTAGTACACAGGGATTTCGTCTTGGAACAAACTCCTCAGTCAAGAAAATCAAAGAAGGGTCAAAATCATAATCTCCAAAAGTTTGTAGAGCACAGTAAAGCAAATCTCATGGGTAATAGCGAAGTATTACCCATGAGATAACACAAAATCATCCTTCAAAAGCAAATAGTCATAATGAACGATATGCTTCTAGCAAATCAGAACACGACCTTGTGCCCTTTGTGGATATATACACCCTTGCTAGGCTTTTCTACTCGAACACCCCCGAGGGTATAGTAGTATGGGTCGGTAGTCACGGACCGAGTGATGGAGTCGGTCCTGTTGAGAATCGTACCCTCTATAGCGCACTTATCGGCATTGATGATCATGCCATCTTCATTGAGCAGCAGAACTACCAGTTCGGTATTTTCCTTCTTCAGTACCGTCTCTGGCATGTCGAGTGAGTAGTTGTATGTTAGGTGGTCTCCCTCCTTCACGCTCTCCACGCCAAAAGCGTTCTTGACACCTTCGTAGCTGGGGAAAATACCGCGCGCGACGTCTTGAAACCAGATGTCGTCGGCGTTGATAATGTTTGGCTGGTTCTCGAAGCCGTACATGCTACCTGATCCTCCCCCTGCGTAATAGTTCATTTGGTCATAACCGCAATAGTTGTTGAGGATGCCCGTTTCGGCATGGGTGCGATGTACGTTATTCTCCACCACTACAAAAGCAAGGTTGTAATGCGCTTTGTCGAAGTCTGTGGCAAAAAAAGCATCTACATTTGCTGCTATTTGATTGGTCTGCTCATCATAGTTGGCTGTCAGGCGCAAGCCTACTGTATTGCTATTGCTGCTCTTGATAGCCGTGTACATGGCAGGGATGTCGACAGGATCTCCCCAGTACATTACGTTCCTATTAATGCCAGCGTGAGGATAACCTGCAGCCCCTAAGTGTGAGAGCAGATTGTTGAGATAGGCTTCGCCTGGAATCGCCATGGAATCAGGGACCTGTGTGCTGCCGTTGTTGTGGATTGCAATGCCGATAAATCCTTTGGGGTAATTCTTCTTCATGTAGTTAAGTGCGCCGATGCCGCGTACACAATACCCACACCATGTTCCCGTGATTTCTTCTGCCACGAGTTTCCACAGGTAGGCTGAGGTGTTCCCGCTATAGCTGACGCTGTCGGTGCCACTTTTGACCCATGCCTTCCACTGGGCAGAAGCGTTACGCTCCAGGAGGAATGGCTCGTCCATACTGAAGTCTATGCTTTTGCCAGCTTCGACGATATCATGGAATGACTGTTCGAAGTACTGATCTCCCGACTGAAAACCGATGGTAAAGCCGTTGACGTCCTCGTTGGTGGCTTGTACGGTTCCCCTCAGAGGTATCGTGTCACAGCCGTCGAAAACACGTCCCAGGTCGAGAGACATCGTGATGTGTGAAGGAATGCCAACGAAGAGATCGTCGAGATAGAGGGCTGCCTTGTCTTTGCTGTCGTTGACGAATGCGATGTGGATAGTTTTCCCCACGTAGTCGGCAAGGCTCACCTCGTGTTCCGTCCAGTTGTTTGCTTCTTTAGGAAGTGAGAAGATTGGAGGGGCGGTAAAGTCCCCTACGGACGTTCCCTTTTCGGACACATATACTTTGAGCCCGTCTCGGAAATCCTTGTCGCGAGCCATAGAACGCCACCGTAGTATGGCCTTTGTGTCGTCAATGGTGATGCCAGGTGTAACCATCCAATCGTTTGCCGCCCCTGCATTCTTGTACCACGAAGTGGAGATGGCTACGTTGTTGTTGGGATCGACGGGATCTACCCCTTTGGCGACGATCCATGCTTTTCCAATCTCGAATCCGAGAGAGGCCATGTCGGTCGATGGCGTTCGCCCGTCCTCGTCGTGAAGGATGAATGTTGTGGGCATCCCCTCGTCAAATCCTGTTTCCAAATAGGCGTTTTGCGCTTGGCCTGTAGCTGCCAATAGGGCGCTGATGCTGAGTGTTAGTGCTTTCTTTATCATAAGCGATGTTTTTAATGTTTTTTTATACTCTCGTTGCAAAGTTAGGCGTTTTTAACCGTGAAAATCCGTTGAAATGGTGTTTTTCCGCTTTGTCAGTTTTTGACAGAGTAGCAAATGACAGAAAGTGAGAAGGGAAATAGGCAATGACGGGTAATGTGAAGCTTCCTGTTGTTAGTAAGGAAGAGTTTCGTCGCATGTTGATGTTTGCTAATAGCAAAAGGAGTGGTACGGTCATGGGAGACCGTTCTACTCCTTTTATAGTAACGCCCTTATAGATAGAGCACGGCCTCGTTGCCCATATTGAAGAGCAGGTCGAGGATGCTGAGGTTGGGCTGGAAACCGAACCGTTGTGCATAAACCTGATAGTAGGGGCGCGGTGAGAAGTCTGGGTCAGGCAAGGCGTGCTTCGGGCGGATAGCCTCGCGGTAGTCCGTCAGGCCGAGGCGATCGTCGAGGGGTGTGGAAAGATATTGGGTAGTCTCGTGGATATCTGGCTTGAAGCCGATCAGCGTGCAGAGTGTATGGGTGATGGCGGTGTTGAAGTCGAGGAGGTAGTGCCAAGGCCGCTCGAAGAAGGGGTGGAGGTCATCAGCATAATACTCGAAGAATGGGCTCTCGCCGTAGGCCGCACAGAGCGCACTCCAGTGAATTCGGCGCCAGTCCCCATGGTCGCTGATGCGCACCTCTCGCATTCGTGTCTTGTCGAGTCGTCCGTCAGCGGGCTTCTCTACGGGGACGGATAGCGACAGTGTGCCATTGGCCGTGGCGATGAGGCTGCGGTTGCGGTAGGTCTGCTTGACGAAGTGGTCGCAGCCCTCTATGTACACGCTCTGGTGGCGGTACACCTTCTGCCACCACTGGATAGGGGCGAAGTAGGCCGAACAGAGCAAAGCCCCACCCGCAAGGGGGTGGGGCATGTGGTTGTGGTGATGGATTGGAATCAGCATCCTTACTTGATGTTTCCGACCCATGTGAAGAGACGCGACCAGCGTATGCCGCTGAAACCATGGCGGTCGGGATCGCTCGACCACCAGACGAAGAGCGGTTTGCCGACGATGTGATCCTCAGGCACGAAGCCCCAGTAGCGTGAGTCGGCAGAGTTGTGGCGGTTGTCGCCCATCATCCAGTAGTAGTCCATCTTGAAGGTGTAGGATGAGGCTTGCTTGCCGTTGATGAAGATCTTGCCGTTTTTCACCTCCAGGTCGTTGCCCTCATAGACATGGATGCAGCGCTCATAGACCGGCAGGTTGGCGAGGGTCAGCTTGATGCTCTCTCCCTTCTTCGGAATCCATACCGGACCATAGTTGTCGCGCGTCCACTGTGTGTAGCCGTCGAGCGGATAGACCATGCCCGAGAAGACGTCGCGGTCTGTGACGGGACGCATGGCAGCGACGAGCCCCTTCTGCTTGAGGGCCTGTGCGGCACGCTTCGTGAGCGGCATGTAGCCGTCATACTCTTTCAGTATGGCGTCGTTGAGGATGGTGCCGCGCTCCACGTCCGCGCCGTGGAGGTAGCTGAGGCTCTGTACGTCCTCCTCGCTGATGTTGAGTTCCTTGCGCAGGTCGTCATAGCGCTGTCCCAGAAGTTCGCTTGCTGTCACGCCGCGCCACTTAATGAGGTAGGTGTACTGCACGTTCTCCGGCTCCTTGTTGGGCTTGCCGTCGAGATAAACGATCTTGTTCTTGATCTGCAGCATCTGTCCAGGCATTCCGACGCAGCGCTTCACATAGTTTTCGCGGCGGTCAGTGGGGCGCGAGTCAATCACGCCATAGACGGCCTGGTTCTGCACGAGATAGTTGCGTCCCAAGGCGTAGGCCTTGCTGAAGAAGTCGCGCTGTTGCAGGAGGCTCATCGTGGCGAGGTTGATGTCCGGTTGCTGCTGCATGAGGAGGCTTTCGCCCGTGTTATAGACCATCTGGTAGTAGTCTTGAGCCTGATAGGCCTCGTTGCTCAGCAGGGAGTCGCCAGCAGGATAGTTGAAGACGACGATGTCGTTGAGCTCTACGTGTCCCAGACCCTTCACACGGCGGTAGTCCCAGTGAGGCCACTCGATGTAGCTCTTGCAGTTGAAGACCGGCATGGTATGCTGGGTAAGCGGCATGGTGAGCGGTGTCTGCGGGATGCGCGGTCCGTAGCTCACCTTGGAGACGGCGAGGTAGTCGCCCGTGAGGAGGCTCTTCTCCAAGGAAGAGGAGGGAATGACGTAGTTTTGGAACAGGAAGAGGTTGATGAAATAGACAGCCACGAGGGCAAAGATCAGTGCGTCAACCCACGACATTACCATACGCACGGGGCCCTCGGAGTCCTTCCACCACGTCCAGCGTATCTTCTTGGTAATGTAGTTGTCGAAAATGAACGGCAGGACGACCAGTCCCAACCAGCTTTGTACCCAAAGGAGGAAGAGCAGGTAGAGGCCTCCTACGATGATAAACTTCGCCCATTGCTTCTTCGGGTCGAGTTTTTGTTTTTCTTTGTCTATCATGAGATTGTTAGTTTTTCGTATGAATCAGGAGCGACCTGGAGGTTAGAATTGGAAGAGGTCGCTCGTCGTGAGCAGTCCGTTGTGGGTGAGCGTATATTCCGCAGCCAGCACCGCTCCGAGGGCAAAGCCCTTGCGCGAGTGGGCAGAGTGGGTGATGGTGATCTCGTCAGCCTCGCTGTCATAGCGGACACTATGGATGCCCGGCACCTCGTCGTGGCGGACGCTGTCGATGAGCAGCTGGTCGTCTCTGTGGGCCGACTTTCCTTCGATGCGCCCGTCGTCCCAGGTGGTGGTGCCCTTCTTCCATTCCGTCTTGCGGTCCAGATTTTGACAGATCTCCTCTGCCAGAGTGATGGCGGTGCCCGACGGTGCGTCGAGCTTATGGACGTGGTGGGTCTCGGTCATGGATACGTCATACTGTGGAAACTGGTTCATCAGTTTGGCCAGGTAGCGGTTGACGGCCGAGAAGATGGCCACGCCGACGGAGAAGTTGCTGGCCCAGAAGAGCGTCTGTCCCTCTTCGCGGCACAAGCGCTCCACGTCCTGCTTGTGATGGTGCATCCAGCCCGTCGATCCGCTCACGACCTTCACGTTGTGGCGGAACGCGCGCAGGAAGTTGCCATACGCCGCTGTGGGGTTGGTAAACTCTATCGCCACGTCGGCCGAGGCGAAGGCGGCCGAGTCGAAGTCGTCCGGGTTGTCGATGTCTATCTTGCAAACGATACTGTGGCCGCGACTGATGGCAATCTGCTCGATCATGTGGCCCATTTTCCCATACCCAATGAGTGCTATCTTCATCTTGTCTGTGACTGTATAGTTGTTGCTTATGAATGATAATTGTGCAAAATTACGAAGTTTTTTCGGATAACACAAAAAAACGCCGTAACTTTGCATCTCTAACCAGTCCTAAAAAGTATTGTTTATCAATACGAAAGAGAATTTCAGGATTGAGGGGAGTAGAAGGATTGCACATGCAACATATAATAACAAACAAATGAAGAAAATGAAGAAACTATTTACACTCGCGCTCGCCCTGCTTTGTGGCATGGGCGCAATGGCCGACGACTACACCGGGCACCTCGTCCTGGTGCGCGGCGGAGAGACCATCCAGGATCAGGAGAAAGTAGCCACGCTGACCCGTCTGGACAACGGGCAGTACACATTATCGGTGGACAACCTCACCTATGAGGCTGCTGGCATGGGAATTGGCAATGTTGTCATTGACAGCATCGACGCCGTGGGCAATCCCGATCAACCCGGTGTGACCGATCTGGGCGTGGCGAAGAGCATCCGCATCAGCTCGGGCACGATCTCGGGCTTTCCCGTCTGGGTGGGTCCGCGTCTTGGTGCCGTGCCTATCGAGCTGGAGGGCAAGGTGGCTGCTGGTCAGCTCTATTTCAAGGTGAAGGCCGAAGCCTCGTTCTACGGCACCGATTTCAAGGGCGATTTTATCTTTGGCAATGTGGATGACGTCATTGCCGCTGGTGCCACTGGCATTGAGGAAGCCGCCTCGTCCGCCACGGTGCGCCCCGTTGCCACTTACGATCTCTGCGGTCGCAAGGTCAGTGAGCCGCGCGAGGGCCAGGTCTATGTCGTCCGCATGAGTGACGGCACGGTGCGCAAGGTGCTGCGATAGATATTGATGATGACGAAGGGGGTGGCGCCAGCCATTGGTGCTGCCCCTATACAAACAAACTGAAAAGGCCTCATGGAAGAACTTCTCCACTATGTCTGGAAGCACAAGCTGTTTCCGCTTGCCCCACTGACCACCACGGACGGAAAGTCTGTGGAGGTGGTCGATGTGGGACTGCACAACCGCCATGCCGGTCCCGACTTCTTCAATGCGAAGGTGAGGATCGACGGAACGCTCTGGGTCGGCAATGTGGAGATCCATGACAAGGCTTCCGACTGGTTCGTCCACGGCCATGACCGCGACGCACGCTATGACAACGTCGTGCTCCATGTCGTGGACATTGCTGATGTCGTGGTCCGCACCAGCCAGGGCACCACGCCCCCGCAGATGGTGCTCCACGTGCCCGACCGCGTCAGAGACCACTATCAGGAATTGCTTGCTGCAGAGGACTATCCGCCCTGCCATGCCGTCATCTCCTCGCTCCCGCGATTGACGGTTTGCTCCTGGCTTAGTGCGCTGCAGACGGAGCGGTTGGAGCAAAAGACGGAGGCCATCAGCGATCGCGTCAAGGTCTGCGAGGGATCGTGGGAGGCCGCCTACTTCGTGACGCTGGCGCGCAACTTCGGGTTTGGCGTCAATGGCGACATTTTCGAACTGTGGGCGCGATCCATCCCCCTGGGCAGCGTGGGACACCACCGTGACGACCTCTTCCAGGTGGAAGCTTTCTTCCTCGGACAGGCCGGACTGCTCGATTCCGCAGTCCTGCCCCCGCGGTGTCGTGAAGCTGCGGACGAGGATACCTACTTCCAGCGGTTACGGAGCGAGTATGCGTATCTCGCCCGTAAGTTTTCGCTCCGTCCCATCGACGGCCACCTATGGCGTTTCTTGCGCCTGCGTCCGCAGAATTTTCCCACTATCCGCATCGTCCAGCTCGCACGCCTCTATCACGAGGGGCGCGCCGGACTGTCGCGTCTGGTGGACTGCGCCTCCCTGCACCAGGTCGCCGAACTGCTTGCCACCAGTGTGACACCCTACTGGGAGACCCACTACCTCTTTGGCCTGGAGAGTCGGCGGAGCGAGAAGCGACTCTCGGCCTCCTCGATTGCCCTGCTCACCATCAACACCGCTGTGCCCATGCTCTTCGCCTACGGGCGTCACAAGGGCGACGAGAAACTCTGCGACCGCGCCTTCGATCTGCTCGAAGCACTGAGCGCGGAGAAGAATCATATCGTAGAGACGTGGAAAAAGGTGGGACTGAAGGCGCAGACGGCGGGCGACTCCCAGGCACTGATACAACTGAAGCGTGCCTACTGCGACCGAAAGGAGTGCCTGCGCTGCCGCTTCGGCTATGAATATCTGAAGAAAACCGATCATGATAAGAATAGATAACCTATCCTATGAACAACGACTATATCTTTGAGACCCGTCTGGAGGTGCGCGACTATGAGTGCGACATTGAGGGCATCGTCAACAACGCCAACTATCTCCACTACACGGAGCATACGCGTCACCGGTTTCTGAAAGCCTGCGGACTGAGTTTCGCTGAGATGCACGAGCAGGGCACGGATGCTGTGGTGGCACGGATGAATCTGGAATACAAGGCTCCGCTGCGCTGCGATGATATCATCGTCTCGCGCCTGCGACTCGAAAAGCAGGGCATCCGCTACATCTTCGTCCACGACCTCTTCCGGGAGGCCGACGGAAAGCTATGCTTCCGTGGACGCGTGGAACTGGTCACGCTCGTCCATGGGCGGCTCGCCGTGAGCGAGGATTATGACCGAGCCTTCGCTCCTTATCTTTCCAAAGAATAAATAAAGAAAAGAATAGTATGACGATGGACGTGATTGCAGAAGACGAACGCTTTGCCGCGATGCTGCTCAGCCGTGTGGGCTACTATCACTTGCAGGAGATACGGACGCTCTACACTATGGTGGGTTCCGCACAAGCGGTCGTCGCCGCCTCCGACGACATCCGACAAGTCTTGCCCGACGCCTCTCCGCGCTTGGTGCAACTGCTGTCTCACCTCTCGGACCACCGTCGGCGAGTTGCCGACGAACTGGCGTATGTGGAGGCGGAGGGTGTGAGGGTCCTTACCCCTTGCGACAGTGGCTACCCGCGGCGTCTGTGGGAATGTGTTGATGCGCCCTTGGTGCTCTATGCCCGGGGCGAAGCCTGCCTCAACGCACGACGGGTGGTCAGCGTGGTGGGCACACGCCGTTGCACCCGCTACGGGCAGGATCTCATCCACAGTTTCGTCCACCGCTTGAAGGAACTATGTCCTGAGGTGCTGGTGGTGAGCGGGTTGGCCTATGGAGTGGATATTTGGGCGCACCGCGAGTGTCTGGCCAACGAGACGCCCACTGTGGGCGTGCTGGCCCATGGCCTCGACGACCTTTATCCACGCGCCCACCGCGAGACGGCAAATAGGATGGTGGCGGAAGGAGGTGCGCTGCTGACGGAGTTTATGACGCACACCACTGCTGACAAGATCAACTTCGTGCGCCGCAACCGTATCGTGGCGGGCATGAGCGATGCCGTCGTCCTCGTGGAGAGTGCTGACAAGGGTGGGGGACTGATCACCTGTGGCATTGCGCGCGACTACGCCCGCGATGTTTTTGCTTTTCCCGGCGCTGTCGGCGCCCCCTACAGTGAGGGTTGCAACCATCTGATTCGCGACAACGGAGCAGGACTGATCACTTGTGCCGACGAACTCGTGGAGGCTATGGGCTGGCAGACCGACCAAAAGCTGACAGAGGCAAAGCGAAAAGGTATCGAGCGCCAGCTCTTTCCCGACCTCTCGCCCGAGGAGCAGCGTGTGGTCGATGAACTCCGCAAGTGCAACGACTTGCAGATCAACGATCTCTGCGTCCGTCTGAGTGTCGGTGTGGGACCGCTTACTGCCCTGCTTTTCTCGTTGGAGATGAAAGGGGTGGTGCGCGCCTACGCAGGTGGTTCCTATCATCTTGTGGCCGACTGAGACGAGGATTGAGACGGGGTGGGAAAGCAAGAAATGAGCGGAAAAGTATAGGCGATTCTTGGTGGAATGGCTTTTTATGCTTATCTTTGCACCATCCAAAACCGAAGCTCTGGTAGTTCAATGGATAGAACGTAGGTTTCCTAAACCTTTGATCTGGGTTCGATTCCCAGCCGGAGTACCATCTAAGCACAACCTTTTTCTCAGACGATTATGTTAGGAGCAATTATTGGTGATATTGTTGGTTCAAGATTTGAGTTTGGACCAGCTCCGGAAGAAAACTTCAAGTTGTTTACAGACAAGTGTGGTTTCACCGACGATACGGTTTGTACTATCGCCGTAGCTGATGCCGTGCTCAACGAGCGTCCCTATGACGAGGCTTTGCTCGACTGGTGCGCCCGCTATCCCCATCCGATGGGTGGCTATGGCAACCGCTTCTGGAAGTGGGTGTGCAGTGGCGGAGCCCATCCGATGGACTCCTGTGGCAACGGGTCGGCCATGCGTGTGAGTGCCGTGGGCTGGCTCTTTGATGACTGGCAGACCGTCAAGGAAGAGGCACGCAAGAGTGCCGAGGTCAGCCATGACCATGCCGAAGGCATCAAGGGCGCCCAGTGTGTGGCGGAGGCGATCTTCTGGCTTCGCAACATGCGCTTTCCGAAGGCCGATTTGGAACTGAAGGTGCGCAAGTTCTTCGGCTATGAGATTCCCTCGCTCAAGGACGTGATGAAGATTGGGGCGGAAGGTCATTTCGACGGCACCTGCCAGGAGACCGTCCCGATGGCGCTGCGCTGCTTTCTGGACGCCAACAACTTCGAGGAGACTATCCGCCTGGCCGTACTCTGCGACGGCGACACCGATACCAAGGCCGACATTGCGGGAGCTATCGCTGAGGCTTACTACGACATTCCCTCCGGCATCATCGACCGTGCGCTGGACTATCTGCCCGACGACATGCTCCGTGTGCTCGACCAGTATTGCTCCCATGTCATGAAGCATCTGGGCAAGAGGGGAAAATAAAAGAAATGATAACGGACGCAAAAACTATACAAGAACTCCTTGCCGTTACAGTTTTTTGCGCTATCTTTGCATTATCTTTATAATATAAGATAAGCTGCACTCGGCATAACGAACAAGCAAGCTTGACGTTCTGCGCTCGTTGGCATTATCTTTAAAATAAAAGGATAAAAATATAGTATAGAAGAAATATGGAAGATTTGAAGAAAGTATTCGCTGGCAAGTTGCTTGCCATCAAGGCCGTGAAGTTGCAGCCCAATGACCCGTTCACCTGGGCTTCGGGCTGGAAGTCGCCGTTCTACTGCGACAATCGTCAGACGCTCTCCTACCACGACGTGCGCTCCTTCGTCAAGTTGGGGCTGACCCACGCCGTGCTGGAGCACTTCCCCGAGGCCGATGCCGTGGCCGGTGTGGCTACGGGTGCCATTGCCCAGGGAGTATTGGTGGCCGACGAGTTGGCACTGCCCTACGCCTACGTTCGTCCGAAACCGAAGGATCACGGCATGAAGAATCAGATCGAGGGTCGTCTTCCCGAAGGTGCGAAGGTCGTGGTCGTCGAGGACCTGATCTCTACGGGTGGTTCTTCGCTCAAGGCTGTTGCCGCTCTTCGCGAGGCAGGATTTGAGGTGGTCGGCATGGTAGCCAGTTTCACCTATGGATTCCCCATCGCCGAGGAGGCCTTCAAGGAGGCTGGCGTCAAGCTCGTGACGCTGACGGACTATCCGCACGTCGTCGAGAAGGCCCTGGAGACAGGCTATATCAAGGAGGAGGATGTGCCGATGCTCCACGAGTGGCGCAAGGATCCGGCCAACTGGAAGAAGTAAAGCCAGAGGGATATGAGTAAGTTTGAAAGTAGTGTCAAGGCTATCGCCTATCCGCAGGAGAACGTCTATCGGATGCTCAGCGACTTCACCAACATCGAGCGCGTCCGCGACCGCATCCCCGAGGATAAGCTCAAAGACCTGAGCTTCGACCAGGACAGCATCAGCATCAGTATCGCGCCTATCGGTGCGGTATCGATGCGCATCGTAGAGCGCGAGGAACCGAAGATGATCAAACTCCAGAGCGAGAAGTCGCCTGTGAAGTTCCAGTTTTGGATCCAGGTGCTTCCGACGAGCGACACCACGTCGAAGATGCGCCTCACCATCGATGCCGACATCCCGTTTTTTGCCAAAGGCATGGTGGCGGGTCCGCTCCAGGAGGGCATAGAGAAGGTGGCCGACGCGCTGAGCATGATACCCTATGAGTAGAAAACTGTGGCGCGCCGTTTGCCTGGTTGGCTTGCTGGCTGTTCTGACGGCGTGTGGCGAGGATGCGGGCTATCGGTATAGCAACTACCACTGCAATCTGACCCTCGACAACGGCACGCACCAGGATGCCACGCTGGCCACCGCCATGAACCCGATGGCCAAGGGAGTCTTCTGCAAGATTGGCTATCTCCTGCGTGGTGGTGCTTCCCATTATACGTTTGAGAACAATCAGGGCATGTCGTCGGTGAGCATCTTCAATGCCATCGACCTCCGACTGGAAAATCAGAACCGCATCGGCATGAACCACGGGTTGATCGTCGGCTATGGCAGCATGGACGATCCCCCCATCTTCTGCGCCTATGATGCGGAGTGTCCCAACTGCTTCGACCTCAACGCCCTGCCCATGCGCAGTTATCCGCTGACCGTGACGGGCGACGGGGTGGCCTCTTGTGGGCGCTGTAAGGCGGCATACAACCTCAATACGGGGGGCAACCTCGTGAGGGGAAGTGGCGTGCCGCTGCTGATAAGCTACCGCTGCAATGCCCCCACACCCTACGGTGTACTGAAAGTTTATTGACGCAAGGCTGGACAAATCGGGGGTCCTGAGGGGCCACAGACTAAAAAACAATAGAAATCGTTTGCGAGTTTCAATTATTGTGGTTAACTTTGCAGACGGTTTGCCGTGATGGTGGAATGGTAGACACGAGGGACTTAAAATCCCTTGGCCAGTAACGGCTGTGCGGGTTCGAGTCCCGCTCGCGGCACATCTCCTTATCTTTCCTTCGGACAGCTTCCATCCATCCGAAGATAGCATTACAAGCATGGAGCAATATGATGACGCATCATCCTTTTTTCATCCGTAGTATCATCAGAATGGCTTGCTCGATGACATGGCTTGCCGTTCCCGCCTTTTTATTGTTGTTGCTCGGCAGCTGCTCGGGCAAGAGTGGTCGGTTTAAGATGGAGGGTCGCTTCCTTCATTTAAATCAAGGTCAGGTGCTGGTCTATAGTCCTGACGGGGGCATCGATGGCCTCGACACCATCAACATTCAGGGAGGACGCTTCGTCTATGAGACGGAGATGCGAGATCCTTCGACGCTTGTCCTCGTCTTCCCCAACTATTCCGAGCAGCCGATCTTCGCCGAGCCTGGCGGCAAGGTGATGGTCAAGGCCGACGCTTCCCACCTGCGCGAAATGGAGGTGGAGGGCACGGACGACAACGAGCTGATGACCGATTTCCGGCAGTTGCTGGCCAAAAACTCCCCCTTGGACGCCCCGAAGCTCACGGCCGACTTTGTGAAGGAGCATCCCGGTTCGCGTGTGGGAGTCTATCTCGTCAGCACCTACCTCGTCCGCAACGACCGCCCAGACTATGCCGAGGCGCGCCGCCTCATCAACCTCATGCGCAAGGAGCAGCCACGCAATGGACACCTCATCCTGCTCGCCAAGCAGCTGGCCCCCTACGAGACGGTAAGGGTAGGGCAGCCGTTGCCCCGCTTCAAGGCCCTCACCCTCAGCGGCCGGACGTTCACGCAGCAAGACTTCCGCAGTGGCGAGGGCGTAGTGATCGTTTGGGCTTCGTGGAGCTACAGGAGTCTGGGTTGTCTGCGCGCGGTCCAAGAGGCTAAGCGCCAGCATCCCGACCTGCAGGTACTGACCATCTGTCTCGATGCGACGCGCAAGGACTGCGAGAAGTTGCTACGCCAGTTTGACGTCACGCTGCCCACGGTCTGCGACGGTCGTATGCTCGACAGTCCGTTGCTGGCCAACCTGTCGCTCCATGACCTCCCCGACAATATCTTGGTGGAGAATGGACGCGTGAAGCAGCGATCGCTGAGTGACGAGGAGTTGCGGAAACGATTTTTGGAAACGAATCATTCATACTAAATAAGAATCACGATGCTTGTCAAGGCTTATAGCGCGGCAGTAAATGGACTGGAGGTGACGACAATCACCGTCGAGGTGAGTTTGACGCGAGGCGTCAGTTACCGGCTCACGGGACTTGGCGACGAGGCCGTGCGGGAGAGCCGCGACCGCATTGCGGCAGCTCTGCTCAATACGGGTTTGAAGTTTCCCGTCGCCGACATCACGGCCAACCTCTCTCCTGCGAGTCTCCGAAAGGTGGGCAGTGGATTTGACCTCCCGCTTGCCGTAGCCATCCTTGCGGCCAATGGCGATATTCCCTCCGACCGTCTGGGCAGCTATATGCTCGTCGGCGAGCTGAGTCTCGACGGTTCGCTGCAGCCCGTCAAGGGTGTGCTCCCCATTGCCATCCGGGCGCGCAAAGACCAGATGAAGGGACTGATTGTTCCCAAAGCTAATGAGCACGAGGCCGCAGTGGTCAACCAGCTCGACGTCTATGGTATGAGCAGTATCACCGAGGTCATTCGCTTCCTCAAGGGCGACGATGCCGATTTCAGCCCCTGCGTGGTTGATACGAGGAAGGAATTCTACGAGCAGCAATACGATTTCGACCTCGATTTCGCCGATGTCCGTGGACAGGAGAGCGTGAAGCGCGCCTTGGAGGTGGCTGCCGCGGGTGGTCACAACCTCGTGATGATAGGTCCGCCAGGATCGGGCAAGAGTATGATGGCCAAGCGCTTGCCGTCGATACTGCCTCCTCTGACGCTCTCGGAGAGCCTGGAGACGACGCAGATCCACTCCATTGCGGGCAAGTTGTCTGCCGGCAAGGGACTGATCTCGCAGCGTCCGTTTCGCAGTCCGCACCACACCATCTCCCAGGTGGCACTGGTCGGAGGCGGTGTGGACCCCATGCCCGGCGAGATCTCTCTGGCCCACAACGGCGTGCTCTTCGCCGACGAGTTGCCCGAGTTCAACAAGCATACCCTCGAAGTGTTGCGTCAGCCGCTCGAAGATCGTCTGATCACAATCGCACGCGCCAAATACACCATCACCTACCCAGCCTCCTTCATGTTCGTCGCCTCGATGAATCCCTGTCCCTGTGGCTACTATGGCGACCCGACTCATGTCTGTGTGTGCTCGCCGGGACAGATCCAGCGCTATATGAACAAAATCTCAGGACCGCTGCTCGACCGCATCGACATTCAGTGCGAGATCACGCCCGTTCCTTTCAAAGATATCTCCAAGGCGCAGCCAGGAGAGCCAAGTTCCGCTATCCGTGAGCGCGTCATCAAGGCTCGCCAGCGTCAGGAGTTGCGCTACAAGGACATTCCCGGCGTCCATTGCAACGCACAGATGACCGAGCGCATGATCCACCAATATGCCGAACCCGACGAGGCTGGCATCAGCCTACTGCGCATGGCGATGGAGCGCCTCAACCTCTCCGCCCGTGCCTACAATCGCATCTTGAAGGTGGCTCGCACCATCGCCGACATCGAAGGCAGCGAACAGCTCCAGCCGAGCCATCTTGCCGAAGCCATCAGCTACCGCAACCTCGACCGTAGCGACTGGGCAGAGCGCGGAGTATGATAGCGGTCTTGTCGTAGAAGGCCATTCCTCTGTCAGAAGAGCGCCCTGATAGGAGACCGTTGGAAAAAGAGAAAGCCGCACGGCCTCTCCTTGTTGTCAAGCAGGAGAGGCGGTGCGGCTTTCGTCAGATGAGAATGGTTGTCCGCAGAGGTTATTACTTAGCCTCGGCGATCAACTCGATCTCCACGCGCGCGTTCTTCGGCAGCGTCTTCACGGCGAAGGCGGAGCGGGCGGGGAAGGGAGCCTGGAAGAACTCAGCATACACCTCGTTCATCTCGGCAAAGTCGGCCATGTCGGCCATGAGAACCGTCGTCTTGACTACGTCGGCCATCGTCAGGCCCTCGGCGGCAAGGATAGCCTTGGCGTTGTTGAGGCTCTGGCGGGTGAGCTCCTTGATGCCGCCCTCAGCGAAGTTGCCCGTGGCGGGGTCGATGGGGAGCTGACCACTGATGAACACTACGTTGCCGGTACGAATGGCCTGGCTGTACGGGCCGATGGCTGCGGGAGCCATGTCTGAATGAATTGCTTTCATTGTCTTGTTACTTTTATGGTTGGTAATCAATGTTTTCTGTGTCGCTCTCTGTCCCCTCGTCTGTGGTCTGCGGGGAGGAGAGGCTGCGGCGATAGGCCGCGGGGGTGAGTTGGAACGACTTCTTGAAGAGGCGGATGAAGTGTTGCGGGTAGTCGAAACCGAGGTCGTAGGCCACGTGGCTCACGCTCTTGTCTGTGGCCAGCAGCACCTTGGCGCGCTCCATCACATACTCGTGGATGGCCGTCACGGCATTCTTGCCCCGCGTCTGCTTCATCAGATCGCCGAGGTAGTTGGCCGAGAGGCAGAGCTCTCCAGCGCAATAGCGCACGTTGGGCACGCCCTGCTTAAACTGCAGTCCGTGCTCATAGTAGTTGTCGAGTACCTGGCGCAGACGGCGGTGGACACTGTGGAACGTGTTGTCCTGCTTAAACTGCCGGTTGTAGAAGCCTTGGCAGTAGTCGAGGATGAGCTGGAGAAAGTCGAGGATCACCTGCTCGCTGTTGCTGTCTGGCATCACGGGGCGCTGCAGTTCGCGCCGCAGCAGGCTGAAGCAGCTCAGCAGTGCGCTGCTTTCGCTGGGCGTCAGTCTCAGGGCGTCCTGATGCTCGTAGCCCAGGTAGTGGAAGTCGCCGATGCGTCGCCCCAACGGAGTGTCGAGGATGAGCGTCGGGTCGAAGAGGAGAAGCCATCCGTTGAGCTTCACGTTGCTGCCGTTGTCGATACCGGTGAGGCATCCTGGCGCACTAAACATCAGCGTGCCGCCTCCCTCCGACGATCGGTTGATGTCGTGGGTCAGCGTGCTGTCGGCATTGTCGAGCATCAACAGGCCGTAGATGTGGTAGTGGTCGCGGCTTCTGGGGATGGATTGCAGCCCCGAGAGGTCCACGACGTTGATGTGTGGATGCTGCCTCGGCGCACCGATGAAGTCCACGTAGTCGTTGACCGTGTTGATGTCGAGTATCTTCTTTTCTTCCATGGCGGTGCAAATGTACTAAAAGAAATTGACAATGGCAAACCACATCGTGTTTATTTTGAATATGACGTGATAGTTTTAGGTCAAGTAAACACCTTTGGGGTGTAAATAAACGTCGGGCGATTTTGTCAGTTGGTAGGAAAGCCGTAATTTTGCAAACTCAAATAGTGAATGAAAATATGGATTGGCTCAGCTCCCTTCTCAACATCCAGTCGAGTATTCAGGCCATCATCATCGTAGCCCTCATCTGTGGTATCGGTCTGTGGCTTGGTAAGATCAGACTCGGTGGTATTTCTCTGGGTATTGCCTTTGTGTTCTTCTTTGGCATATTCGTGGGTAGTCTGCATCTGGAGATAGACCACGAGATGCTTGACTACTGCGAGACTTTCGGCCTTGTGCTGTTTGTCTATGCCCTTGGACTGCATGTCGGTCCCAACTTCTTCGGCTCGCTGCGTGCCGAGGGAACCGCGCTCAATCTCTGGTCTCTCGGAGTCATCTTCCTCGGGACGCTACTGGCCGTCGTCCTGTCCTACCTCACGCCCATCCCGATGAGCGATATGATCGGTGTGCTCTGTGGCGCGACGACCAATACGCCGGCCCTTGGTGCGGCGCAGCAGGCCTTGGAGCATGCAGGCGTGGGAGGCGGACGTGCTGCTTTGGCCACGGCCGTGACCTATCCGCTGGGTGTCCTCGGTGTCATCCTGGCGATGATGTTCATCAGAAAGTTTTTCGTCAAGCCCGATGATCTCAAGCTTCGTCATGAGGGCGACGAGGACCATACCTTTGTGGGACAGTACGTGGTGGTCAATCCAGCCCTGGAGGGGAGGACGCTGGCCCAGATAGCCCGCGCCACACAAGCCAAGTTTATCGTCTCGCGCATTTGGCGCCAGGGACAGACCATGGTACCTTTGGCAAGTACAAAGCTCTATACGGGCGACAATGTCTTGGTCGTGACCAGCAAAGAGGCGGAGACGGCTATGGAGATGCTCTTCGGCCAGGAGGTGCAGAAGGACTGGAACAAGTCGAAGATCGACTGGAACCACATCGACGCCAACGTCGAGAGCCGCACCCTTGTCCTCACGCGCACGGCCCTCAACGGCCGCAAACTTGGACAGTTTCATCTGCGCGACGCCTATGGCGTCAACGTGAGTCGCATCACCCGTGGTGATATCAAGCTCCTGGCTACCGACAACCTGCGACTGCAGTATGGCGACCATATCACCGTCGTTGGCCGTCCCGACGCGCTGAAGCATGCCGAGGATTTCTTTGGCAATTCGGTCAAGACGCTCAACGAGCCCAACCTCAGCAGTATCTTTATCGGCATGCTCCTTGGCCTCGCCATCGGCGTGCTGCCCATCAGCCTTCCCGGCATGGACGCCCCTATCCGCCTTGGCACGGCGGGTGGCCCTATCGTGATGGGTATTCTTGTGGGAGCCCTCGCACCGCGCTTCCACGTCGTCAGCTACACGACGCGCTCGGCTTCGCTCATGCTCCGCAAACTGGGTCTGAGCCTTTACCTCGCCTGCCTTGGCCTTGATGCGGGCAAGGGATTTCTCGACACTGTCATGCGGCCCGAGGGACTGCTTTGGGTGGGAGTAGGCTTTGTCCTCACCCTCGTCCCCATCGTCATCGTCGGCCTGATAGCCCTGCGCACCAAGAAGTTTGATTTTGGTACCATCTGTGGCATCCTCTGCGGAAGCATGGCCAATCCCATGGCCCTCGGCTATGCCAACGACACGCTGCGGGGCGATACCGCCGCCATCAGCTACGCCACGGTCTATCCCCTCGGCATGTTCATCCGCGTCATCATAGCTCAGGTCATCGTGATGTTCTTTGTCGGGTAGCCCATCGCTTCTCCCATGATCCTCCCTTGCTCCTCCTATCGTCCTCGTATCAAACCCGCAATGCTTACGTATCGTTCCGTATTGTTGCCGTATTGTTTCCGCTTCTGGAAGCGAGAACGATAGAACGACGAAAAAAGGAGCAACGAAGGATGAACGAAGGATGATACGGGATTGATACGAAACCGATACGTGGCAGCAATCGCTTGCTGCCATTTTTTTTGCATCGGTGATGAGGCTGTAATACTTGTTTCATTGTCTTGATTTTTGAAAGTTTCTATCTTGTATGAACTTGTGTGAAGATACGACATGGCAGTGCCAAAAGCAAATCTATTCATAACCGTTACAATCTGTTCACTATCCCTTCATAATGGCCCGTATCCATTCACAATCCATTTATCGCCATTCACGCCCCTTCGCCAGGCGTTTATATTCTATTGGAGTGTCGTTTTGTAAAGACTCTTTGGCGAGGGTGTCTCCTGCGAAAGACAAGAAATTCCTAAATATGATACAGGTATGAACGCAAAGGGCACGTCGAAGCAATAACTTTGCAGTTCAAACGTTTAATAAGTAAAAACGCATCATACGGATCAATAAACACATCTGATATGCAGGACTTTGCAGCAATAGATTTTGAAACAGCCAACTACGAGCGGTCGTCGGTCTGCTCTGTGGGCGTAGTCGTAGTGCGTGGCGGTGAGATAGTGGATAAGTTCTACTCGCTCATCAAGCCCGAGCCGGAGTATTATACCTTCCGTTGCAGCATGGTGCACGGCCTGTGCGCCGCCGATACGGAGAATGCCCCCGTCTTCCCGGACGTTTGGAGGCAGATAGAACCCATGATAGCGGGCCTCCCCCTCGTGGCCCACAACAAGGCTTTTGACGAGAGCTGTCTGAAAGCCGTCTTCCGCGTCTATCAGATGGACTATCCTGACTATCCGTTCTACTGCACCTGCGTTGCCTCGCGCCGAGTCTGGCCCCAAGGTCGTCACAATCTCGACGTGATCGCCGCCCGCTGCGGCTATGATTTGACCAACCACCACCACGCCCTGGCGGATGCTGAGGCTTGCGCCGCCATTGCGTTGAAGATACTGTAGTGTTATGAATGTCCCAATATGCCAGTGATGAAGTATATCGTCAATACCGACCATTGCAAAGAGGTGCTTGCGCGGGTCCAGACCGTGAATCATCACAATAATACTATTGATTGTACGTTCTTTTCAAAGAAAGGGGTTGTGCAATAGTGCCTTAAAGGCTAAAAGCACTACCTTTGCATACAACAATAAGTAACAATACGTTTAAGGTCACAATTTGTGATTTTGAAAGTAAAGATAGCAATATGGCAGATAATATAGAACATCAAGATGAAGGAGAACTGGTCGCAAATTGCGACCGGTTCAATAGTTTGAAGCACTCAACAGTTCGCTCGTATGCTTTTACAGAACAGGGAGTAGCAATGCTCTCTACCGTTTTTGTATAGACGATGATGTATATCACATAGGAGCATCCATTAAGGACTTAGGCAAAAAGTGGTTCGGATTCTCAAAGACGGAAATACTTACACCAGATGAATTGGTGGAAAGAATCAATAGAGAGTAATCAATACGCAATATTTTAAGAATATAAATATTAAAAATTACGATTTGTGAAAAGAAATTTAGGTATACTATTAATGAAACGGATAGTATTTTTATTTTCCATTGTTCTCATGCTTTGCTCATGCAAATCATTTGAAGACCACAGCAACGAAAAGGCAGTGGGTACTTACAAGAATGGGTATATCCTCAATCTAAACAAGGAGATTGTTGCGACATATAGAAATGGATATGTCTTTAGTGAAAAGGCGTTAGGAACTCCTAATGATTATGGTTTGGGGTTGGAACAAGACATCTATACAACAGGAAAAATAGATACCCTAATGCTGAAATCAAAATATTTTGATTTCAAGCGTAAAGTGTTTGTATATTTGCCTCCTTTCTATCCTTATTTTGATGCAAATGACTTTGATGTGGTTTATACAACTGATGCACAAACAATGGAACAGTTTTTCATGACTTGTGCATGGCCTTTGTTTCAGAATAAGTATAAGTGGTTTATTGTTGTTGGTATATGCAGTCCACAGACAGAAACGTATAGTCGCCAAGATGATTTCTTGCCAAACGATAGCGCTACCATCAAGAGCTACGATGGACATGGAGGACATTCTGAGAAATTGATGGATTTTGTTAAGTACGAGTTGATACCTTATATCCGTAGTCATTATAGGACTACAGACCGAAGCTTAGGTGTTGGGCATTCTTTGGGGGCTTCTTTTATGATGCAATGTCTCATGAATGGTAATCCATTTACAGATTATTTTTTTCTTTCTCCAAATTTGACTTTTGGCAATGATAGGTTGATGCTTGCCTCGCAATTTTGCAATTATAAATTTGATGTAAACAAGCGATGCTATCTCTTTTTCAGCGATGCGGGAGAAGAAAGACTGTCTCATGGATGGAGAGCATGGAAACCTGCACGAGAAATGGTTTATCATTATCTTGACACCCAACAACTACCGAGCAACATTGTATGGAAAAGGAAATCATATTTGAATTATAACCATCTCACCTCATTCCCTATGGCTCTTCATGATGCCTATCAAGGATATTTTGATTATATTGACTCTATCAAATCTTTGGCTCCAAACGATACGACTACGCTTTCAAAACAAGTATATCGTAAGCATATTGAGATTGTGGTAAAAGATGCCAAGCAAGAAGTTTATATCACAGGAAACCAAAAGTCCTTAGGTATGTGGAATCCAGGCTTGATTAAGCTAAAACATATTAATGACTCTATCCGCGCCATAGATATTGATTTGCATTTGCCAGCATTATTTAAGTTTACTCTTGGAAGTTGGAAATACGAAGCAGGCTTTGAAAATTCCTATTATGGAGATAATCTTGAAATAAATAATACTGAGCGGAAGAACTATCGTTATATATTGACTGAGTGGATGAACATAGAAGATGATGAAAATCAATAATTATTAGTTTACTTCACCTATAGAATTGGTGGAACGAATCAACAAAGGGTAATACACTACTATACGTATAGCAGAACATTCTCGTTTGTGGATTGTTTTTCGAACTGTTGAATAACATAGAATAATATAATTTAGAAAGATAAAATATGGACAACATGATCTTTCTTTTAGGATTATTTCTGCTTTCTGTTGCCAACGTGAAAGCTCAAACTCTGACGCAAACGGATTCGCTCACCATGGAGACCATGTTGCACAATCTTCCGGAAGTGATGGTAAAAGGTTCTCGCCCCATTGTCAAGGCAGAGCGGGGTATGCTATCGTACAATATGCCGCTACTCTTAAAACAATTGCCTGCCGACAACGCTTGCGAGGCATTGACACGCATACCTGGTGTCAGCGATGCCACAGGCAGCATATCCTTCTCTGGCAATGAAGTAACGTTGATTATCAACGGACAAGCCACCACATTGACGCAGGAACAACTGACAGAGCGTCTGAAGGCAATGCCTGCAGCGCAGTTGGCAAAAGCCGAGGTGATGCTGTCCGCCCCTGCTCGCTATCATGTGCGTGGCATGGCTATCAACATCGTCACGAAAGACTACGCCGGTACCAATCAGCTATCGGGACAGATTATTGGCGGCTTGGTGCAAACCAAATACGCCAAAGGTTTTGGCGATTTATATCTTTCCATGCAAAGAGGCAAGTTCGGGCTGGATGCACAATACAAATTAGTTAATGGCAATTCATACGGTGAGTCTTCACGCATAGCCAATCATCCACTTGGCAACAATCGTATACACTATAATGATGAAACCGGGCAGAAGTCGTTTGGCATTACACACGACTACCGACTGGGGATGAATTACACCTTTAGCAAGAACAATCGTCTTGACGTAGCCTATACGGGACAATGGGACAAGACAAACTCAAACAGCCGCACGACAGGTTCAAGCATAAGCGGAATGCATCGTGATAGTCATGAATATCTGCACAATGTGGATGTTAACTACGCGCTTCCTTTCGGACTAACCCTTAGCGGTTCGTACACTTACTATTGCACACCTCAGCAACAAGCCCTCGACGGCACGATGCATACGGATGAAAGCATGCCGGAAACGGAACGCAACCTGACAAGCGGCAGTGAGCAGACCATCAACAAATGGATGTTCACAGCCGACCAAACCCATTCCTTGGCAAATTGTTGGGGATTGTCGTATGGCGTGAAAGGGCAATTCACAAGCAACAAGAGTTATCAGACCACAATAGACAAGGATGGGAGCGTTTTGCCCGATGGGACAAGCAGCGTGGACCTCAACGAGCGTATATGGAACATATATGCAGGTTTCAGCAAGCAGATAAACAAGGCTATTAGTCTTGAAGCATCTGTTGCTGCCGAGCAATACCACTCGCCGATTTGGGATAAGTGGCGCGTCTATCCTACGCTCAATGCTTTGTGGAACGTCAACGATAACCACCTGCTCAATCTATCATTCAGTTCCAACTCTGAGTTCCCGAGTTATTGGTCCACTATGAGCAATGTGTTCTACTCGTCCACCTACACCGAGATACATGGCAATCCCGATTTGAAACCCTTCTCTTATTATAATGTCAATCTGATGTGGCAGATAAAGCGACGTTATACGCTTATGGCTTTTGCAAGTCTGAAGCCAGACTATTTCGTGCAGTTGCCATATCAAACCACAGACCGCATGGCAGTGATAATGAAGGAAACCAACTTCGACTATTCCAATAGCTTTGGACTGCAGGCATCAGTCATATTCAATGCTGGCAAATGGCTCAATGTCAATGTGTTTGCTGTAGGAACCTACAAGCACGACAAGAGCAGTAATTTCTTCGACTTGCCATTCAATCGCAAGAAACTCTCTGTGATACTTGGAGGTACTGCATCTGTAAAACTATGCAACTCTCAAGACTTGCGTCTAATTCTTAATCCTTTCTATCAGACAAAGGCTATACAAGGAGTCTACGACATAAGTCCTATCTTCAGAATGAATGCCAAACTGCAATGGTCGTCGCATGACGGTAAATGGGGATTGTGCCTTAATGGCAACAACATCTTCAACAACCCATACGACACCCGCTCTGTGCAGGGCAACCAAGACTATCGAATGAAGATCAACTACAACTGGGCATCTGTCACTTTTGCAGTTGTCTATAAGTTTGGTGACTACAAGAATAAGAACGTAAAGGCAGTAGATACATCAAGAATGGGACATTAAGACGCATGAGGTGAAACAAAAACGTTAAAGGTTATAACGTTAATAGGGGCAAGCCTCGAGTATGTCTTAAGTTGTTTTCTGTGATGCTTTGGTGCATGCAAGATTAATTTGGTCGGTGTGGTACGTTTTTCCAATCTTTAACGTTTAAGGTGTTGGACAACTCGGAAAAAATACTTAGTTTTGCATCTAGAACAGTTACTCTTTAAATCGTTGCTTCATTGTGGTTTTGCGATTACAAAGATACAATATTTATGGAGAAACAGTTGTTTCCACCCCGTTATTTGGGGGCGGGAAACTTTAGTTAAATGAAATATAGGCAACGCTATGGATAGCCCTAATAAAACAACCCTGCATAAAGGCATAGGAAGAGGTTTCTCGAAGAGCAATCTCTATCTGTTTGTGTTGTTTTATTTTATGTTAGCCATCCAGACTTTTTCCAATCATTGACTGGAAAATCTGAAGTTGCAATCAATGAAAACATTTAATCCTACCATGCCAAGCCCTTTTGGTTACGGATATGAGGGCTAAAGGACGATAGAACAAGAAACAAAACGATATAAATATGGCAACGTGGAAATATACAGACATAATCATTGATGGGCAGCCTATGAAAGCACAGGCGCCTCTCATTGTTTCTGCAAGTAGGAGTACAGACATTCCTGCATTTTATGCTGATTGGTTCTTCCATCGCTTGGAGAAAGGCTACTCTGCATGGACGAATCCGTTCAATGGTGTGAAGTTGTATGTCTCGTTTGAGAATACACGCTTCATCGTGTTTTGGTCTAAGAATCCTCGTCCATTATTGCCATATCTACATATCCTCAAAGAACGCAACATTAAATGTTACGTTCAATATACTCTGAATGATTATGAACAGGAAAAGTTGGAAAAAGTTCCGTCTCTTGCTACACGTATAGAAACATTCAAACTGCTTGTTGAGCAGCTTGGCAGGGGAGCAGTGATCTGGCGGTTTGATCCCATGATACTGACGGACGATATATCCATGGATGATTTGCTTAGGAAAGTACAGAATATCGGTGACCTGTTGAAAGACTATACTAATAAACTTGTATTCAGCTATGCTGATATAGCCATGTACAAGAAAGTCAAGCATAATCTCGACGTGAATGGCATCCCTTATCACGAGTGGGAAATTGAGCAAATGGAAGAATTTGCCTCCAGGCTATCAGCCATGAATCGGGAACGAGGCTGGAATTTCCAGCTAGCCACATGTGGAGAGAAGATCGATCTTTCCAAGTATGGTATTCTTCATAATCGTTGTATAGACGGTGACCTTATAACCCGACTTGCCTGGGATGACAAGAAACTGATGGATTTCATGAAGGTAAAGATAGAGGATGCTCCTGCTCCTACTTTGTTTGGGGAGCCCGAGTTGCCACAGGGCGCAATACGCTTGCCTCATAACCATTATTTCATCAGCACACACAAGAAAGACTCTGGTCAGCGACAGTTTTGTGGATGCATGGCATCCAAGGACATCGGAGAATACAACACCTGCCCACATCTTTGTGAGTATTGTTATGCTAACGCAACAAAGGATTTGGCAATTAAGAATTGGAAACAGCATCAACAGAACAAATTTGCGGATACAATAACAGGGAAATGATATGAGATATATAGAGCAATTATATAACATCCAAAATCCGTCATTCAATTCAATAATTGAGTTGAATGCTTCTCTCGTTCCCCTTCAATACCGCTCACGCCCATGGCAATATCCAGGTCTAAATCATGGAACTGCCGTTCTGACAACAGAAGAGCAGTGTAATGCATACATTGCAGCGTATGGCAATATGCACCAGGGAAAGATCAATGAGGTTCTTGATGAAATCAAAATCAATGATTTTGCAAACACAGATCTTCAGATAATAGATTGGGGATGTGGTCAAGGTCTTGCAACTATTTGTTTGTTCGATTTCTTCAACAAGCATAATCTAAGCTTAGACTTAGTTAAGAAAGTCGTCTTGATAGAACCCTCGGAAGTTGCAAGAGATAGAGCCAAAACCCATGTAAATGCATATTTACGAGACGAAGATAAGATTGTTGTCATTGGAAAATACATTGATGATGTGAAAGTAGATGATATAGTATCTGATGAACCTGTTACTTTACATCTTTTTTCCAATATTCTTGACATTCCTTCTATAGACCTACTTCGGTTGGCAAATTGCATAAAGACCAACTTAAAAGGCCTTCATTATTTTTTCTGTTGGGGGCCTCTAAATCAAGGTAATAACAGAATCGACTCTTTCTGGAGCTATTTTAACGAGGCTGATTCTGTCTTTTTCAATACGCATAATAAGCAAGAATATAATGCCGAGGGTAAACTGATAAAAACCTATAGTTATACTGCAAAGAACAGGGTTTTTAAGGTTAATGGTGATGAGTGTGAATTGATATTTGTTGACTACTATCAACCAAAACAATTCCATGCAGCCTATCAGCTTGACGCTGTATGCAAAGCCCTTAAGAGTGTTGATAAAAACAAACTTGATGGTTTGCATAAGAACATATCTGATTTTGAGGTACAAACACCTTTTGACATAGGTGCAAGCATATATGAGGATGTACATCCTATTCTTGCTGTACTTAACAACATAATCACTCGCGGACTACCCACAAAAGCTAGTCCATTTCTGGAAAGCGCCTTTGCGGATTTGGGAAACCAATTATTGGAAGATAGACTTGGCGGTATTGCTTACGACATAAATGGACTAAATGGAGAAGATCTCTTTTTAGCAATGCATCTTATTGATCCCAGATGGCAAAAATCATTTGACAGTTCGTGGACAAATGTGTTACAGCTTGTGTTATCACCAGTTGCAGTTGCTCGACTGGAGAAAACCATTTTAGAGGCTCTCATGACTAGGGTGTTGAACATTAGTGCAACAAGGTGGAAGGTGTTGGTTAAAGAACACGACGTTCCATGTGCTGCTTTGGCTTTCGAGGAGCTTCGGGAAATGTTCAAGCATATTACTCAGTTGAGCGCTGAATACTCAGATTTGAAGTTCCCAGAGGTAGAACTCACAATTGTCAGCACAAAAGAGTTTGCTCAGTCTTCTTTACACCTTAATCATAGAGTGTTGGTTGGTGAGTACCATTCAAATGCAGAATATGACATGGTAATTGATTTTGCCATGCTGCGACGAAATGGCTTGGAAGATATTGATTTTACGGACTATAAATGTAAAAACAAATGTTATTTCAACGTCCGTTCTGCACACCACCATCGAAACGACCGTCAAATCTATACGTCTGATAGAATTCTGTATAAACAGATTGCCACACAAAACAATCAAGGACGATATGAGGATATTGAGGATAATGTAAAGCACTTGCGATACTTCCTCCGAATGCTTTTCCGAAAGCAGGATTTCCGTCCAGGTCAAATACCAATACTGAATCGTGCATTGCAATACAAGTCCGTCATTGGCCTTCTGCCTACTGGTGGTGGTAAATCTCTGATTTATCAGATAGCTGCCATGCTACAACCTGGTGTGACACTAGTCATAGATCCTCTACGTTCTCTCATGAAAGACCAGTATGACGGTCTTATAGGTGCAGGTATTGACTGTTGCTCATATATCAATTCGTCTATTGAAGTTCCTGAGGCCATTAAGGCAAAAGGAGCTAAGGAGATTCAAGATTATAGGATTAAAGAACGCGAAAGAAGATCAAAGTGCTTAGAGCAGTCAGAATTCCTCTTTATGTTCCTTTCTCCTGAGAGACTGTCGATTTTGAACTTTAGAGAGCGTTTGAAGAATATGCAAGAGACGGGAGTTTATTTCGCTTATGGCGTAATTGACGAAGTTCATTGTGTTTCCGAGTGGGGGCATGATTTCCGCTTCTCCTATCTACATCTTGGCAGGAACCTCTATAGATATGTTCTTCCAAAACCAAAAGAAGGTGATGAAAAAGAAAATCACATCCCACTCTTTGGCCTTACTGCTACGGCATCCTTTGACGTCCTCGCAGATGTTGAGCGTGAATTGTCTGGCAATGGCGCGTTTCCATTAGATGCCGAAACTGTTGTTCGTGAGGGTGATACGAATCGATTTGAGATACAGTATAAAATTGAACCAGTTCCTGTTTCATTCACATTGAAACAAGCCGATGGTACGGTAAAACCAAATAAATGGGCGATCTTTGACTCAAAGAAGGATTTTCTTGATAGCCTGATATCGCAAATGCCTTTTTATCTTAATGAATTGCTAACGGAACAATCTATTCAGACTATAACAGATGGATATACGACTGGGCCAAGAGCAGATGGTCGAGAATTAAAGTCCCTCCAGACGGATATTCCTTCCGATTTCCTTTCGGCTCAAGATGTTTATGACTATGGGGGAATTGTATTTTGTCCCCATAAAGATCATACAGGCGTAGCCGTCTTTACCAATCAGTTTGAACTCACAACCAAGCATCCTAATGCAAAGATTGGAACATTTGTCGGTAGTGACGATGGTATTGCTTTACATCATGTAGAAGAGTCCTTTAAGAATCTTGAATTGTTCCGTGATAACAAGTTGTCTTTGATGATAGCTACAAAAGCTTTCGGTATGGGTATCGATAAGCCCAATGTTCGATTTACCATTAACATGAATTATTCGAGTTCGCTTGAAAGTTTCGTGCAAGAGGCTGGCCGTGCTGGTCGTGACCAGAGGATGGCTTTGTCAGTAATAATGCTTTCTAAATATCGTATCGCTAGAGTAAAACCAGGTACTCAGTTTTTCAAAGCAAACATCTATAAATGGTATGATGCCAATGACATAGAGGAAATTGCTCAAAAGAAAGGGATTCCTGTCGAAGATTTTGAGATTTGCGATGAGACTTCAGACCTTGTCAAGTTGAAGTGTAAACAATGCGGTGATTCGTGCAAGAGATTTGAGAATAACTGCTGTTCATTTGCTTGCAATCATTGTGACAAGCCGCAAAAGTATGAAAGCTTTAAAAGTGTTTGTGCCCAAAAGTGCGAATATTATGATACTTGTGAATTGGCCAAAGTTCCTACAGTAGATAAATGGTCTCGTTATGAACATCTTTCTGTTTATAAAGAAAGATATCCCTTCATAACATGTGAGAACTATGAGTTCCTGAATGCTGACTATGAAACTGTGATGTTCTTTTATAACAACAATTTCAAAGGCGAAAATCATGAAAAGCTGAAAATGCACCAGCTACTCAGCAAACTCTCAATGAAAGTCACGGTTGGCGGTCAGAATGAAGATGAAAAGACTATACACGGGTTCCTTGCCACCCTACAATCTGTTAGGGTTGGTACGAAGGTAATTTCTTACATTCCTTATACAAAAGGCGAATATGACGATATTGCCAAAGCTATCTATCGAATGTGCTGTATCGACTTGATAGACGATTTCACCCAAGACTATAATAGTAAATGTTTTAGAATTGTCTCATATAAGAAATCAGATGGGCAATACTATGCTGCTCTTGAAAAGTACTTAAGACGCTATTATACTGTGGAAAGAGCCGCAGAGCTTGTTAGCGAAGTCCCATCATATAAGGGTGAAAATGAAATACACAAATGTCTTGGTTTTTTGACTCATTTCATATATGATAAGATTGCCGTAAAAAGAAAACGCGCCATTGATGACATGTTCGCTTTTTGTGTGCACGGTGTTGATGCAAACAAGGATTGGAAGGCAATAAACGAAGAACTGAAAGACGAGTTGTATTTCTACTTCAACTCAAAATATGCCAGACGTGAATACAGAACCGAAAGAGGCGAGCAGTTCTCCCTGCTTGTAGATACAGACGAAGGAAAACGTTCGTCATGGGAAACTGTACTCAAATTTATGCAGGTTGTAGACAACCAGTGGATTTCCAAAAATTCAGAAGCCGGTTCTACTCAAAATGACAACGCCAAACATTTATATGGTGCGGTTCGACTTATTAGAAGAGATGCAAAAGAAATAAACCCAACAATAGACTTATTGGGGGCTTTCTGTTTGATGTTTTTAGGCACAAACAACAACCACCTCTTGCAAAAAGAATTAGAGGATCTCTATATTTCTGGTATGAAGGAGTTCTATAGGCAAAATGATAGGATTCTCTTCTGGGAACACATTTTTGAAGTATTCAATAACAATCCAAATGTTTCTGCCTACTTTGCAAACAATGGTGGTTTGTTGAAGTCAGCTGCAATGTTGGAGATACATAAATACGAATTGTCGAATATTAAAAACAATTACATAAAGTAATATGGAAGATAGAATTAATAAAGCATTAGGTCAATTAGAGAAAGACCTGCAAAAGATAAACTCTGCTAGGAGTCAGGTTGAAAGCACCGTGAAGGCAAGCACAGAGCTTCAAAAAGTAGTTAGTGATTATGTGTCATCTGTCCAAGCCCTCTGTGTTGGCCTACAGGCATGGGAATCTGAATTGAGAGCACGTGAGGGAACTGTTTCGCATGAATATGAAAACGCTATTTCTCGGGTTAATTCAACCTGTACTGAAATTATCAATTCTTTTAGTACTGTTGTTAAACAGACAAGTACAGATTTCGAGGACAAGGCTGGGAGTATTGTCGAAATGTTTACCGAACAAAACAAAATACTCACCGAGCGTGTTCAGGACCTGAATGCGTTAAAGGAGGATGTTAAAAAGGCGACAACTGAGATTCAAGAAATAAAAGCATCTCTTTCTCAGATTTCCCAGGATTTGATGGCGTCTCAAGAAAGCCAAGATTCTGTTTTGGAAGATATAAAGCAAAATGTATTAGGCCTTAAAGAGACTGTTACAACTGTAGCAAGTAAACTATCGCAAGAGATATCTCATGCTAAGCAAGATTTGTTAGACACTCAAAATCTGACAAGTAGTAAGATTGATAGTGTATCTGCTGCTGAAAACGGAGGATATCCACCCACCCAAAACGGGGATATCCGTTCACTTTTC
>OHHU01000053.1_pt1 | contig 72905 bp, 50 predicted proteins | sample 1568151 | NCBI WGS metagenome assembly OHHU01 (sample SAMEA3879572, study PRJEB24766) | human gut metagenome | biome: human-associated habitat; feature: feces | place: USA | collected 1985/1987 | reverse complement strand
GACGTTCTATTTATTTCTATTCTTATTAATCAAACCATTCCTTTATACGTTGCCACCAACCCTTTTCATCTTGATTTTTAGAATTTTCTTCCTTGAGTTTGGTATCTTCTTGTTGTGGGATATTCTCTTTTAACTGCCCTCCTTCAATTCCTTCTTTTATTGCTTCTGCTCCGAGCCCTATACCAATTAGGGCTGTACCAAATTTACCTTTAGGATTTCTTTTAGGTGCAGGATCGCCACCAGGAGTTTGAGCTGTGACATTATCTTCTATACTTTTCGCTACATTAGCTTGATTTTGATCTATCCCTTCTCTATTTCTTCTATCTCTATCCCTTTGATGTTTGTATTCTGGAGATAAAGCTTCTTTCGTTTGTTCGATATTTGACCATAACATTACTCCTAAGAAAACCAGGGTCTGCTTCATTGTTCTTACAGGTTGATTGACCAAATTGATAATCTCAGCATCAGAAGGATACGTATTAGGTTGCGAATATGGAACATATATCGGTGGCGGTGAAGTCAATGGAAATGCAGGTACATACACTTGTTTCCCATCTGTATCTATAAATTTAATAGGATTACTCAAGCAATACGCATACGGATTGAACGAATAATACTTTTCGATCATAGGATCTACCATCATGAATATCCCCAATGCCGCATCATACATTCTCGCCCCATAATCATACCAATCCACCCCGTGCATCCTATCCAATTCCTTCCCATTATATTTATAAGACTGAATACCGGAAGTTGCTGTATTTACTTCAAATAAGCCACCAAAAGGATAATAATGATTGATTTGCTCAATCACACCCGTTTGATTAATAACCACCCGATTATTTCCCTGATGGTCTTTCAGATAATAATGATAAGTAGGCGTTGTTCCACTGAGAGTTACATAACCCTCTTCAGTAAGAATCTTACTAAAGGCTCCATTCTCATAGATTACATTACCACAATAATCTGTGGTATGAGTTTGAGAAATCTGGCTACCTGTCAAATCCTTTATCTGCCCCATTGGAACAGAAATATTGGCGATAGCCGTCTTATGAGTTACTCGTCGTTTCATACCATCAGAACTATATAAATAATCAATACGATGACCACTTGTTAGCTGCAGAGCACTTGGCAAATTTAGCAGATTATATTGAATCTTAGTGATTTTCTTATTATAATCTTGTCCTAAATTACCATTAGCATCAAACTTGTATTCTTGGATAGAGCTTTTATTACCGTCCACAAAGTTAAATGCACCATTGTAAAGAGGATCAGTAGCTGCATCGCTTACATTATTAAGTTGATTTCCTTGGTATGTCATAGATAAGTCATCAATCTTCCCATAAGTACTTCCATTTAACTTACCGTATCTCTCCAAACTTAAAATATTACCATTATAATCATAACCAGTCACATTCTCCGAGAAGTTTCTACCCGTAGGAGGAGTTATACTTTCACCTTCACCATAGATAGCATTTTGCATACGATTTAAATTATCATAAGCGAACTTATAACCGCGCACATTGTCATCTCCACTCTTCCAAGTCATACTACTAATGTTTCCATTATAACAATACCGTGTCCCATTTCCACTATTATAATATAGATGTTGAGCAAATTTCGTATTCTCTATAGCTGATAACCAACTGCGAATATTATATTTATACTCACTACCGTTAATAGAGTTATGAATTTTCTTACGGTTTATTCGCCCCAGCTCATCATAAACATTCTCAGACAAGGTTATTAAAGAAGCATTATTCAATTGATACGTAACCTTTAACAAACGTTCGGGATTGTCATTAACTTTAGTATCATAAACATAAGTATAGACTTCTTTCTGCGTAGATTTACCAGAGGCTGAATGTACATGCAGGTGCCTCAACATTTTTCCACTAAAAGTATATGCAAAGAAATCCTTCTCATAACCGTTAAGATGATTCAGAGAGCGGCTTTGGACTATATTACCATGAATATCATAATAGTACGATGAAAGCAAAGTCTGACTTGTCCCCAGTATAAAGGTTTTAGTACCGGTCAGTAAACCTCTTGTAGTTGCCTCGGGAATATCAGTATTAACATATTGCGAATCATATAAGGTGGATGTAGCTCCATCCGTAAAACCATATTTCAAGTTTGACTTATGCGTCGTGTTCCCGGCAAGATCCAGATAGTCATAATCATCATAATAATTAATACTTATAAGTGAAGCGGGAGTATAATTAAAGTTTTCAATTGCATATCCGGTATTGCTAAATCCAGAGTTCGAAACTCTTTTTGCCTTGACCACAACATCATCCAGAGAAGGCCTTGCCGTAGATGTACAAAGTCCCTGAATAACCTCACGTCCCAAGGCGTCATACAAGATAAACCTCCACTCATTTCGCAGAGCTTGATTTGCATCTTGTTGAAAAATTAAACGATCAGCTTTATCATATACATATTTGATAAGATTTTTACTACCAGGCATTTTCTTTTCTATGCAACGATTCCAACCATCATATTTATATTGATAAGCATATAGATCAAGACTACTTGCCTGAATATTATCTTTAATCATAGGAGGTAAAACATAACAAAGATTTCCAAAGTTATCGTAAACATAGTAAGTATCATGAGGAACAGTTCCATTTATCTGTCTTGTAAGGATCATCTGCCCATCTTTATTGGTAAAAGTAAACGATTTATTACCATCTTCATCTGTCACTTTATTAACATAGAGCTGGCCTGCAATAAAATCTCCCCGTCGAGCCAATATATTACCATTCATATAATAATCAGAACATCTCAATTCCGCAGAAGTGGTATTCACCAGATAATCATTACGCACGGGATGATCCTTCCATAAGGTTCCGGGAGCATATTGGGACGCTACCCGACTTAAAGACGATGTTTCGTATTCTGTAAGTACATAAGGACGGGAATCATTAGTATAAAAAGAAGCAGCTTCAGTTACTATATTACTCGGATCAATATAGTAATTTGTCGTAGGAACCGGAAGCCACTTTTTGAAAGCCCTCCCAACCAGATCATATTCTTGCAAAGTCACAAGACTATTGCCACCAGGCGTTACCTTTTTCTCCAAGAAATGAGAAGGACGCCCCAATCCGTCATAAAATTGAGCAATATCCATATATTTCTTATTATCGACACTCTGCATGGTCCGAGTCAGAATATAGTTTTGATTATTCGCTAAAGGAGCAACAGGCTGTTGGAGTGGTGGAAAGTTCATCAGCAGGGTGTCTTTCGGAATATCAAAAGGTTCGGATAACGTAATACCTAAAGCTAAAGTAAGGCCACCATCATCACCATTCATGTAATCTGTTATCATTAAATAGCTTCCTTTAGGAAGCGTAATATCAGTTCCATCTTTTTCCACACGTGCTACCTCAGCACCTGCCAATGTTTTAAAAACTGCACGTGCATCCATATCCAGAGTTATATGAATATCTGTAGAACAAACGGTATTAAACTGATATCTGACAGCTCCACCTTCGCCCTCCTGTGGTTCATAATCCCATGTGGAATTACTTAAATAAAGCTCTTCGACATCACTTACAAAAGTACCTAAAGCAATAGGATAAGCAGCAGGCTGGGCAGAAATCGGTCTTGATGTTTTTATTGTCAAATCTAAATTCCAGCCGGAATGTTCCGTAGTGACAATATTCTCTAAAAGGTAAGATCCGGAACATAAATGGACAGTAGCTTCTGCTAATCCCGTATTTCCATATTTACCTGACAGAGGAACATCTCCATTGGGACCTAATAAACGCATTAAGGTTCCCGTCATCCCTTCCGAACCACAATGACTAAAACAGACAGTCATCTCTTTAGCCAAATAAAAGCGTATAGTAGGTGATGATTGATTATTATCCGAATATGGATTTGTTATTGAATAATTATAGGAATCAATCACTCCATAATCTATTGTATTTTGTGCATAGCCAATAGGGATTATGCTAAATAGTATAATAAAAAAGAAAATATTTTTTTTCATAATCGCACACTATTTTATTGAATACTGATAATCGTAAACTTTCTCTGCATCTCCCTTATCATTCCTTTCTATAATCAAACGTCCCAATGGATCATATTGATAATACACGGACTGACCTTGCGAATTAGTAATCGAAGTAATTCCTATAAATGGTTGATATGTAAACGAAGTAACCTGGGCATTATCCAACATTTTCCTTAAAAGACTTAATTTTCCATAGTCAGGTTCTTTAGCTCGGGAAAACTCATCTATAGTCCCAATGATACCCTCCACATCTGCCAATGTCGCATTCTTAATCTCTGCAACTATATATCTATAATTATATCCCCACAGATAAACGATATCCATTTCATCCCGGGTAATATGGACTGCATTTCCTTTTGTATCAAAACTATGGCAAACATATTTCTCTTTTAAGGGACTCGAAGCTATTCCTTGCTTTATAGATTCTATTGCAAATAATCGATCCGTAACCTTGCTCAAAGGGATATAATTATAGTAACTACGCTTCAATAACTGAGTTACCCCATTAGCGATAAAAGACTCCGCTTCTTCCACGACAGGAGAAAGTATATGCTTATCAACCATATCCTTACATACATCTGTAGAATAATTATCTACTCGCTTATAGTTAACCCTTTTCTTCCCATTATTGACATCTTTCGTAATCTCTTTGAGCAAACCATTACTATCATAAACATACTGAACGGAAGCTGTCACAGGATTGGTTGAATTATCATATAGCGACTCTGTCTCTTTTATCATTCGATAACTATACGTATAAATTCGATATGTCGTTCCTTCATCATAACTAACTGCTGTGCCCGGACAAATATTCTTATAACCGGCTTTCATTGCCCTCACAAAATTACCGGATGACCGTTCATAATAAATATTTTTACTCTTTTTCAAAACCCCTCCAGCTGTATAATCTTCTTGTAAAATGAGATGTCCACGTTCAATATCTTTTGATGTATACGGTTCATATGGAGTACGGCTTACTTGGATGACCGCATCAGCAGATTCATCCATATGTCCATTATCAAAATTTGTATACTGATAACGAACAAAAGTATTATCTCCTCTTTTTTCAATAACTTCAGTATATCCTACATGATTACCCATCGAATTCTCGCAACACGGCAATACAGACTGTGAACTAAACATACTCATTTTCCGCTTTACATCACGATCATTAAAAGCACTAACAACATAGTCCGAAAAACTATATTTTATTTGTCCACCTAAAATCCCACTGGATTTCTTTGCATTTTCTTTATTCAAAAGATAATCAGTTGAATAAAAATATTCTCTTGAAATCACCTCATCTGCCACTTTTCCTGTAGAACTATTAATGACTTTTTTAATACGCAATCCTCCGGCTATCTTATTAGAAGCTAATTCTTCACAAGATTCCCATCTATTAAAACTCAATTGTTTACGATAATCATGCGGTTCAAAAACAAATTTAGTATACCCCCCAGTAGGATATTTTATCTTTTCCAGAATTCCATACTGAAGAGAGACAGGATTAGCCTCACGATAAGAATAATAATTAGCATAATTTAGAGGAGCCGATTTGGCATTATAGTACCCCCAATGGTCAACCATATTTGATAAATAAGGAGGAAGCATTTCCGGTTTATTATATTCAAAACTATAAGTCCTACCTTTTAGACCATATCCAAGTTCAATTATCGACTTCAGCATCAATCTTTGTGAAGAAATATCATTATATAACAAATGGAATCCCCTCATCAAGTCTCCGTTGGAATTACGTATCTGTATATCACTAAGTTTATACCACTTCAACTTCTCCAGGCATTGAGGATAATTGTCTTCATAGATATTAGTAAGAAGAAAACCTAAGAAAGGATAACCCACTGAAGAACCACTCCATAAGGTACGCTGATAATTATAAATTTTTTGATCATACCTTAACTCTCTGGTTTCTTCCCTCACGAAGGAAATGTTTATATCAGAAGTTACTATATTTCTTAGATACACGGGAGCTATCAATTTTCCTTGGTAGCTTGCCTCAATTGATGATACATTCCATGAAGAACATTCTGGCTGAGGATTAAAAATACCGCCAGAAGCCTCCGTATAAGATCCTAAATCATGGTGTACAGCAAGATACATCTGATTAACAAAATCCCCCCGATCATAAGAAAAAATGACTTGCTGCCCATCAGTATATATGATTTTAGTTAAATACCAGGATGTTGCTTTCCATTCATCTCTATATTGTAGAAAGAAATCCAATGAGTATTCTATGGCATTCGTATTCCCGCCAAATACATATTGAACCCCATCTTCAGTAGTCAATGTAAAACCTTCAAAAGACGGATAGTACCCATAAGTTTGTGCTTCGGTACCTTCCTTCTTAAAAGGAACAGCAAGATATTTATTGTTAAATTCAACTTTTATAGGTCTATCACATTGAACTTCCCATTTTTTTTCATGAGTTAATATAAATTTTCCTGTATAACCCGAAAAATTAAAAGAAAAAATATCAGGTTCAGTATCTTTAATCATCCTACTCAGATTTTGTGCCACCTGCCTAAGATAAGTTCTTTGATTCCAATCACTTTTATTTAGCACCGCATAATTATAATAATATCCTGCATTCTGCCCATAACTATATGCAGCATTATTATAATCATCAGGCATATCATTCACCACACGTGAAATAACCCCACCCACATTTAAACTCCATCCTAAACCTACCCAACCAGGATGCTGATCGGGTCGTACCCCAGCGGCATGATAACTTAGAGAAAGTGGCAGTTTAAAGTTCTCAACCAGCAAATCATATAATGGTATTTGTATAGAAGGTATACCCGTAAAATGAGAGACCGGTATCTCTCCATAAAGTCCTAAACTTGAGGCCGTAGGGCTTACCATCGATTTAGGAGGTTCAGGAATCTGTCCATGAACATCCATAAAAGCCATCACTAAAAGTAGTAATAATGTTGTATTTTTCATGTTTTTCAGATTATTAGTTTAATAAATATTGCTATTTCACAATCTTTTCACCATATATTTTCTTGTCGACAATAATCTTCAAAAGGTAATTGCCCTTAGGGTAATTCTTCATAGAAATAACCTCTTGATATTCTCCAATAGATTGGTTAGCATGCCGAGCTACTGATAATTGACGCCCTTGTAAATCATAGAGCATTAAGAGAATCTCACCGGATTGTTTCAAATCATAAGTGATATGCAAGTCACCATCATCTCCTACTCGAAAACGGTAATCTATACTATCATCTCTTTTCCCATTTTCACCACTTTCATCAATATCTCTCCATCCCCGTTGATCGTCTGCTATTCTATCACGTAATTCCTGGTTATCCATATCATACGGCAAATCGTAATATTGCTCATCAGGCAAATAGACAAAAGAAGTAGTAAAATGCTCATAAACATTTCCAAATTTATAGACCATACTTTTCACCGTTTCAAATACAGGATAGCGATAGCCGTCAGCATACCAGCGCCAGGTTTCTGTCTCCAAATGGATAGAATCGTTAGATAATAAATATTCAATGCTATCACGGCTTAAAACAAAAGCAAGAGTATCCAATTGCAAAGTATCTGGCATAGTAGATCGTGGAAGCATCTTCTGATGAATAAATCGATGCGTATATGTACGTAAAACTTTACGCAGAGTATCACCTCCCGGCAATATCAATGCACCCGAAGCATCTGCCATAACCATACTTTTACCACGTAACCGAATATCCAGCTGTTCGCAATATATGCCCTTTCCATCGAAGTAATCAGTGATTGAACGCCCTTGAAAGACAGGAAAAGCCAAAAGTAATTCTGGTTTTTGATAAGCAATATAGGTGGTAGGATTTTCATATCCTATACAAAAAAGAGAATCACCGGAAGTACGATAGTAATACATAGTACAATGTTCTGTACCAATAATCGTATCATTCCCCTCTGCTGTATATCTCAATTCATAGTCAGCATCCTGGAGTTCCAGTTCACTGAAATCCCAAATCTGTCCCACTCCACTTTCTCCCGGTTCGTTAGTGGTAACCATGCGTTTAATAAGGCGGTCACCCCCTCTCGGCTGATTACAATCAGAGATTAATGATTGAGCCTGAAGGAAAAAAGACAAAAGACATCCAAATATAATAAATATCAACTTCTTCATATTTTTTCATGTATTAATGAGAGACAAACATTTTGCCATTAACAACCTGCTATAAAGAGAAACGACCTTTACTAGGCCCTTCTGTACGGTTTAGTCGCCTTATATCTCCTGAATTGAATAGCTGGAGTTCCTGTTCAACATTACTAGTTTGAGCACAGATACTAAAATTCCCAAAGAAAAGAAATCGTTGTGTTTTCATAATAAATGCAGATTAATTGTTTAACATGCTATGAAGATAGCTGCATTTATATAATAACGTATGCCTAAAAAGTGCCCGATTTAATACAAAGAGTCTTTAAAACATCCGGTTAATAGCCTTTAAGTTCCTCAGATAAGGAAAATAATACATCTTTCAACAAACTACCCCGAGAAACTCCCATCTTTGCAAGAATCTCTCGTGCTTTCAATTGAACCGTACTACGGGCATATCCTTTTATAAAATGCCCTATATGCTTGACAGGGACATCCGCCAAATAAAGGCAACATATTTGAATTTCTTCTGCCGATAATATATATACTGTATTAAGGTAAGTTATAATTCCATTCCACTTGGCATCTGTTAACTTTACCAATTGTTCCCATTCTTCTAAAGTAAGATTTTCTTTAGTTTCTACTCTTATGAGATCTCGCGCTATTTTTTTCAGTTTAGAATAAACAACCGAATTTTCATAACTTCCTTTTATCAATGCTTGTTTTTTGCATACCAGCAAATTGATTTCCAACTGCAATATCTCTTTCCGCCGTTGTTCTTCAAGTCCTTGTTTCTTACTTCGCTTAGTATAACAGATCACCGCTATACTTGTCAAAGTGAGAAAAGTCAGAACCAATATAATAATTATGTTCTCATAATTTTTTTTATTTAGTTCACTGTTTTCGCGTTCCTGAGAAATAGCATTTCGGAATATCTCATAACCTTGACGGTTCTGCTTCGCACTATCTAAATAGACTAATTGTTCCGCCTGCATCTTTACAGCTCCTTCCATATCTCCACGAATTTGAGCTATTTCAGACAAACGCATACAAGCATCAACTTTTATATCATAATATTTCTCTGCAGAAAATATTTTTTGCAAATAAATTTCAGCAGAATCATATTTTGCATTCTTGAAATAAGCGTCGCCCAATAATAAAAATGCTCTGTAACAATTGATAGTATCCTCTTCCGATAAATAGCTAAGTCGGGCATAAAAAAGCGTTCTTTCTCTATCAGATATTTTATTATAAAGATAACCTAACGATCCATAAACCGGTAACTTTATACTACTATCAGAAAAATGTTCCGCAACTAACAATGCTCTTTGCAATAACCTCTCTACTTCTATATATTGTGATTTTCCTTTCTTAAGATTAATCATCCCACGTTGAAGCAAAGCATAAACCAACCCTATAGTATCCTGTTGTTGCACAGCCAGTTGTTCAGCCAGCTTATAGATAGAATCTGCTTCCTCATCAAGATCCTGACTATAATACAAGTGACCAACATTACTGTATATGCATGACAATAAATTAACGTCTTTTGCTTCTTCTGCAAAAGTCCGAGCTTTACGATACTCTGCAATAGCTTTAGGATAATTATTTTTATCCCTCCACACACATCCATAATAATAATGTGCTTTAGCTTGTAATACAATATCACCTATAGCATCATAATAATATGCAGCTATTCGTATCAGCGAATCATTTGTTTGCAGAACACAATTCTGATCCTTTGCCTGCGTCATCAGTAACGCATAGTAAGCACTATCAGCCTGCGTTGCAAGTTCTTGATTTGATATATTCTGCAAAATAAATAGGGTACTATCCGGTTGTAATTGCATAAGAGAATCTGCCAATACCAGTTGCCGGTTATAGCCGTACCGGGCAGAACACGCTAACAGAAAAAAAGAGAAAAAAGAGAATATAATAGCTTTTGTCTTTTTCATTTTCTTAGTCACTCCCCAAATTTATATGAACACAAAGGTTAACAATTCAATGCCAATATTATTTTATAATTTATTCTTGTACACTCTAACTCCCAATATAAATTAGAACCATAATAATATTACTGAAGCTCAACCAAAGTTGAGCTATCAGTATCAGATAAACAAAGTTAAGGTTCCGGTTATTAATTACTAAATCTACAATAAATCTTTATGTCAATACAAATCTTAAATCTGATAATGGGTATACCTCCGGCACATAATGCTTATTCACTATGACAGAAGGGGTTTTACTTATCTTTTGTTCCCGACAATATATCTGTTGTTTTGTCCACACATCACGTACCTCAGCCGTTATACTATATATACCCGCGTCTTCCATGTGCCTGGTTTCATACCACTCCCCCAAAAGCTCTATTGCCCTATCCCAACCGACAAGGTAATAAGCCGCAATAATAACCTGGGCAATTTCCTCACCCAACCTATCATTTGGAAATGTTACCAATACTAATGACACGGGAACACTTGAAGCAATTTCTACTATATGACGATGAACACTTGCACAATTCTTGCAATTGGGATTAGTCACTATCATCAATTCATTACTACCTTCTTTTTGATTATGCAATGCAATATCCCGACTTATCATTTTCCCGATCTGAGGTTTTAATGCCAACAATGTTTGAAAAGTTTCCGGGTTAAGCAGGCTGCCAAAATATTTCTTTAAAATAATCCTTTCCTTTTCTCCGGTTTGTATGGCTCTTAACTGTAGTTCAAAAATCAAACAGATATACCCTATGACCACAAATGCGAAAAGTGAGGATAATGACAGCTCCATTACAAAATCATTTTTCAATATATAAAGAGCTACCGCACTACCCCATACTGCAAAATCAGCCAATACACAAAGCATGCAGGCTTTACGCAAAATAAAAACCTGATAAATAATAGAGTATAAAGAAAGCGTCACGGCTACAGCACAACATACAACAGAAATTATATAAAAATCATCCTGCCGGATTAGCGAGAATAGATAAAGAGGCGCAAAGTATAGCAGAGATAATTCCCCTAACCCTAACCCTGCTATACTTGCCCCTTTAGAGTGAAACACTTCATTGCAATTCACTACCTTACCGATATTACAGAATCGCTCCATGAACTCCCCGTTCACCCGCTCTTTGTAGAGGATGGCGACAGATACGAGTATTCCAAAAACCAATGCAGATAAATAGAACATAAAGGCAAGCGACCGACTCTGACAAAATGCAGTCTGGAGTCCCAATATCAGGACAAAGAGCAAAGCAATAATGAATCTATAACGCAATAAATAAAATACGATATTTCTCATTATATAAAATTGCTCGTTCGGTGTTGCTTCAGTAGGTTCTCCCAATAGGACTGTACCTGTCCAATGCTGTAGAAACTTGTCTACCTTTACATGTTGTTTTCCACCCTCTCCATTGATAAATTCTACGATGAAACCGTCCTTTTTCGTCACAACACAAAAAGTTTTTTTGTCCACCTCAAGCATTGTGATAAAAGGAGTTTCCAGTTTTGAAAAGTAATCATGTGACAGGAGCCGAAATACCTCATTTTTTATATGAAGCGCATCCAGTGCATTACTGACGCCGCGCATACTGTCTCCCAACGGAGTACTAAGCAGGCGATGTACAGTATCTCTACTTACTCTCACGGACAATGTCCGCAGATATTGATAAAGTACGACACTGATGTTATCAGCCCCGGTCATGATTACCTTCGTTTATTTATCAGGATATTATAAAGAAAAAGTGCCTTCAAAGGAGGTTCCGTCAGAAATAACCTCTATTATATATTCTCCACTATCTTCTCCATTCAAATCAATAGAAAAGTTTGTAGGACTAAGAAGCGTCTTCGAACAAACAGTTTTCCCTGTAGTTTCATTAATAACATTGATTGCAACAGTAGGGAATACAGTTTCAAAATAAACAGTTACTTCTCCATTAGCCAAGTAAGCATACACCGGTTGGGGAACAACACTACGAGCTTGGGGAGCATCCTCTGCACTGGTACTACTACTTTGATGACCCATATTTCTATCATCACTTTTTTGTGTTAACACAATCTCCTTAAATCCAGAAACAAGCTGTGCCTCAACTGAGCTGCCTAAAACCAAAAATAAAATTAAGATAGATAATACTCTTTTCATAATGCATAACTTTTTGTTTGATGCCGCTAAACTACAAAAGTCCATGCAAAAAGAGTGTGTCACAAGTGTGCCATCCTTATATTTTGCGCAAGATTTCTTTGAATTCACTGTTTTGTTCAATGCCAATCCGCTCACATAAAGCATTCTTTTTCCGGTAAAGTGTTCTTCTGGAAGAATGCATCAAATATGCTAAATGAGCAAATGGAAAATCTGTCAAACTTAAACATACTAAATAGAGTTCCTCTTTGGATAATTGATACTTGACATGAAAACGTGAAATGGCATTATTCCACTGAGAGTCCATACTGACGATTAATTCCTGCCATTCCTGATCGCTTATTTTTTTATCTGATGCATCTTTATCCAGATGATCTTTTATAATTGCCTGCATTTTTGCATAAAGTGGTGAATGTAGAAAGGCCTCCTTTACCAAAGCTTTTCTCCTTAAAACCATTTCATCCAGTTCTACCCGTATTTTTTCCCTTTGCTCTTCATCAATTCGACAAGAGGCTAATTCTTTCTTTAAATTTTCAATTTCCAGATCTCTTTGTGTAATCTCCTCTTGTAAACAGGCATAATGCTGACTTAAGTCTTGGTTTACTTTTTCTAATTGCTGATTGTTCTTTTGCAACAAATCATTTTTTCCCCGATATTGTTTATTTTTTCTATAGAGAAAACAACCATAATAACTATAATCGTTATCGGTATAAAAACACACAAATACATATTTAAGCGTCCTCTATAATACAACTGATGGAGCATTATCTGAGCATCAGTTTCCGCTTCAACAATCTTATCAGTTACTACATTCCCGCGGGATTGATATAAACTATCTTTATATGTAGAACTATATCTTTCCAGTTTCATAGACAGAACAGCATCTCCTTGAATCATCGCTATATCCGCTAAACGCATATAAGCATCTGCCCTTCTTCCATAGTCCTTACTCAATAGACTCTTGTTCAAATAAAAAGTAGCAGAATCATACTGTCCAACTCTATAGTAAGCATCTCCCAAAATAAGAAAAGCTTGATAAGCCCGTGCTGTATCTTTTCGAAGAGACAAATTAAGCTTTGCATAAAAGAGAGCCTTTTCTCCTTGATCGGCCCTACTATATAAACAACCTAATCCAGCTGATATATTAGCTTTTATTCCATTGTGTAGTATTTTATCTGCCAATGCAAAGGCATTCAGCAATTTTTCCTCAGCAACTGGAAAATAATCATTGCCTTTCATAAAGGCAATAGAACCTTGCCTGGATAGGGCTTCTGCCCAAAGAATCGTATCTTTTAATTCTTGGGCAATGCCTTCCATTAACTGATATACAGAATCCGCTTTTTCATTAAAATTCTGTATATAATAGATATAACCGATATTATTGTATATCAATCCCAGTTGCCGTTTCTCCTCCGTTTCTTTAGTTAAAGATGCGGCTATAAGATATTCTCTGAGTGCTTCTGCCTGCCGGTTCATATCTCTATACACACATCCCCAGTAATAGTGCGCACTTGCCCGCATCTTTGTATTTCCTACTTTATCATAATGTGCAACAGCGTAACGTATCAACGAATCATCTACCTGCACAACATAATTTTTATCTCTTGCCTGTGTCAGCAACAGCGCATAATAGGCACTATCAGCCGGCGAGGTAAACTCCTGAGTAGAGATATTCTGCAAAACAGACAAGGCACTATCCGGCAGCGACCGCATAAGGGAATCTGCCCATATCAATTGCTTGTTATTGCTTTGCCGGGCTGTACATGCCAACAGCAAAAAAGCGACTAAAAAGAATATAATAGCTTTAGTTTTTCCCATCCTATAAGTCATCTACTGAGTCCTTAGTTGGACAAAGATAATGTTTTCCCGCCAAAGGCGTCAGATGTTAGAAGAAAGAATAGACTAAAATCAGAGAAAACAGCCAATCTTATCCTACGTCACCCCCTCCATATGGCCGATTCTTATCTGATTCGCTATTTAGGATTCCCTGAATAAGTAATAATTCCATTTCATATCAAAATGTAAGAATAGTTCAGTAACAGTTTACTTCAAAACAAAGAGTTCAACTTTAACCCCGCCAACCGGGTTGTGAAATGGCTACACCCTTTCACCCGGATGGTGTAGCCCTAAGCATAAAAGGGTGTAGCCATCCGTGAGAAAGGGTGTAGCCATTACAGAAAACTGATTATTAACTATTTACAAGTCCACAAATTCCTAAAAATGAAAAAACAGACATTGCCGGAAAGATATCCGCACCTTGTTATAAATTACTTCATTGTATAAAAAAGTCGGTTAATTCTTCAGATATTGCAGCCGTTTTCCCCAGTCTTCCATAACTGCCTGACGCCACTTGTAGACAGTCTCGGCACCCTGAAGATCTCGCCAGAACAGTGCAGGGGCGCTCTTGTCAGTGTACCAGTTGGGACCTACCTCGTAGTCGGTGGCAGACTCGCGACCCGGCCACAGGTTTTCAATAGTTATGGCACCCTCCAGCACAGGGAAACCGGATATGCCGGAGGTAATGGTATAGGGGAGTGTGCCAGTGTAATATGTGGAGTGACGCACGGCATAATCACCACCTCCGAGGTGGAAGCCGTCCCACTTCTGCCGCCCTATGGTGAGAGTGAAGCAGGCCGAATCGGCGGGAATGTCGGGACGGTCAGGACCTTGGACATGAAACTCGATAATTGAATAGATGGGTACGGTGTCCGCAGCCGTGGTGAGCCGGTGGAAGACCGGTCGCGAACTGCGTGCGGTTGGTTCGAAGCTGCCTCCCCATGACTCGCCCTCAGGATCGTCTGGGTTGCCGTCCATCACATAGAGGAGAGCCGGCGTGTCGCCCATCTTGGGTGTGCCCTGGTAATAGTTGACAAAGTCTGCGCCAAGGTGTCCTGCACCCTTGATGTAGGTATCGTAATATCCGGCATTGTATTTATCTTTCACTTTATTCTGGGTGATAAAGCCCCGATAGGAAGCATTGTCTTCAATCATCCACAGATTGGGAAAATTTTCTACTATATAGGCGTAGCTGTTAGTACTCCATTTTTTGTTAGGCCCCCCAATCCAGTAGACACGGATTTTGCCAGCGATGTCTGGCGCGTCGTGAAGAGCTTGGGCCACATCGTCAAGTCCGCCCCAGACAGATATCCACAGCGGGCGTTCGTCCTGCCGACGCGCACATTCCACTATCCACCGGGAACCTTCGGTGGGAGTAAGAAAACCCCGATAAGGAGCCGCCCCCTTGCGCCCCTGTTTGGTTATGGCACGGAGTTCCGTGGGAGACATCAGCCCCTTAATATGTTTGGACAGTTTTGGAAGGTCCTTCTCGTAGAGGTCGATCATGCGGAGAATTTCTTCCCGGCTTCCCGAACCGTAAGAGGGGGAAGAGACAAGTCCCTCAAGGTCAAAACAGTCGGTATACATCAGCAGATGAGCCATCGACTGGTTGTCGTCGGGATCCGTTCCTCCGATGTCAGTACTAATGAGCACACGCGGTTTGACAAGGTCAGTAGCCTGAACCTTTGCTCCGATTGATCCAAAGATCAATATGGCAAGTAAAATCAATCTTTTCATAATAGTTTGCTAATTTAAGATTTATTCTGCAAATTTACGCTCGAAATTCAATTTAAACCACCCACAAATTCATAAAAACATGCCGGATTCCGAGATATTGAAAACTTTCGATGAAAAGCGTGGCGAGTTGAAACCCTACGGTCTGACGTGTGAAATCTGGCGCCCGCAGCTTATGCCGAAAATCGACCGCCATAACGAGATTGAGCTCAACTACATTCCCGAAGGAAGCATTACCTATTTTTTCCCTACAGGAAAAGTTACGGTTCCGCCTCGCAAAATGGCTCTGTTTTGGGGGCTTATACCCCACAAGATCATCAAAAGTGAGGCTGACGCACCCTATTTTGTGGTCACCATACCGTTCAACCTCTTTTTAAGCTGGAGATTACCTTCGGTCCTTGTCGATAGGATTCTCGGAGGGGAAGTTGTGGTTGAAGCCGTCGAGTCTGAGTGCGGACTCGGCAAGCCAATGTTTGAAAGGTGGGTTTCCGATATGGCCAGCAAGCAAAACCAGGAAGCTGTAAGCCTTGAGATTCAGGCCCGAATATTGCGGTTGACAAAAAACATGTCTGTATCCGAAGCCAAGTCCACTGCCATGCTTAATCCTGCCGACGCATCGATTTTGGAAAGGATTGTGAGCTATATTGCCCACAACTATGACCGTCCAATAAAGATTTCCGATATTGGGCGGACCGTGGGACTTCACCCCGATTACGCCAATGCCATTTTCAAGAAGGCCTTTGGCTGTACGTTAAGTCGTTACGTGGCAGAAGAGCGGATAGGCCACGTCAAACGCAAACTTATCCTGACAGACATGAGCATAACGCAGATAGCCTTTGACTGCGGATTCAATTCAATCAGCCGTTTCAACAGTACCTTTCTTGACATCTGCGGGCAGACTCCCCGGCACTATCGCGAACAGAACAAGTGAAATTATATCGAGTTTGCGTCAAGCCTTATAGAAGTCATACCCAAAGGCTATCATACCACTTAAATATGCACACTTAACATGATAACTACCATAGGATAATATATCTTCTCCCTATGATCATCCTTCTCAAAATGCTTCATTTTGCAATTCCCACAGAAGTGGTTCGGCAGCCTCACGGCTATGAGGCTCGTGCTCCACAATTGTGAAGCACAACCACCACAGTGGTGGACACAACTAAAACAATGATTATCAACAAAATGCGCATGTATAGTTTTCGTAATGGACATAGGGGATTAACGTTTACAATCCCTGTTTAGGATGAACAAAACTGCGTGTAGGTAAATTTACCTACACGCAGTTTTAACTTACTTACACCACCGCTCTATCACCGATGAACAGGGAGGTGCAGCGCATGAGTGCAAGCGTGTAGGTAAAAGTATACCAAAAATCTTGTGTACGCGCGCGAAGCAAATAAATCAAACCTCTTCTCCCTTCAGCGTTGCTGAACTGGCTTCTGTAATCTTCACCATTACAAAATCACCAATACGGTGCGTACCACGGTCGAACACCACGACACGATTTTGCTCCGTACGTCCTACAAGCTGTTCGCGCGAACGCTTGGAAACTCCTTCCACCAGAACTTCATACGTCTTACCGATACAGCGGGCATTAGACTCGGCGGAGAGGCGGTTTTGCAGAGCAATAATCTCATTCAACCGACGTATCTTTACCTCTTCGGGTACATCATCCGGCAAATGCTTGGAAGCATAAGTACCCGGACGCTCAGAATACTTAAACATAAAAGCTGAGTCGTAAGCACATTTCTCCATCAGAGAAAGGGAAAGCTGATGATCTTCTTCCGTTTCGGAATGGAAGCCTGAGAAGATATCTGTGGATAAACCACAATCGGGAACAATGCGATGGATAGCATCTACACGGTCCAGATACCATTCACGGGTATATTTACGATTCATCAGTTTCAGGATACGGGAACTTCCACTCTGTACAGGCAGGTGGATATGTTTGCACACGTTGGGAACCTGTGCAATGACTTCCAGCGTTTCGTCACTCATATCCTTGGGGTGCGAAGTAGTGAAACGGACACGCACACCCGGCGCAGCCTCAGCTACGGTGCGGAGCAGCATAGGGAAAGTTACAACTTCTCCGTCCGGTTTCTCAAAACGGTAAGAGTTGACATTCTGCCCCAGCAAAGTGACTTCTTTATAACCTTTCGCCACCAAGTCGGACACTTCATTAAGAATGCTTTCCACATCACGGCTGCGTTCCCGTCCACGGGTATAAGGAACAATGCAGTAGGTACAGAAGTTGTTACATCCACGCATAATGGATACAAACCCGGAAATGTGATTACCGCAGATACGCGAAGGGATAACATCCCGATAGGTCTCAGTGGTAGAAAGCTCTACATTGATAGCTTTCTCGCCCGCCTCCACAGCAGCAACCAAGTCAGGAAGAGTTAGATAAGCATCAGGACCTACCACCAGATCAACATGATGATTAGTGATCAGATCATCCTTTACCCGCTCGGCCATACATCCCAGTACTCCCACAATCAAATTGCGTTTCTTCTTTTTGAGCGAATAGAAAAATTCCAGACGATTGAGAATTTTCTGCTCGGCATTGTCACGAATGGAGCAAGTGTTCATAAACACTGCATCCGCTTCTTCCAGCGTATCAGCCGTTGAATATCCCGCCATCTGCATCACAGAGGCAATAACTTCACTGTCCGCCACATTCATCTGGCAGCCATAGGTTTCGATGAACAACTTCTTGTTGTCATCAGCAGTTGCAGATTTAAAGTCTGCTCCCGTTACTTTTTCCATAATTTCCTGTTTTTTAGCTCACCACAGAGGACACGGAGAACACAGAGGAAAGATTCAAAAAACACAAAAATAAAAAAGACTCAGCGTCCTCTGTGTCCTCTGTGGTGAAAAAGTTTCAGCTGCAAAGATACGCCTTCGCCACTAAATTACAGATGAAAAGGCAAAAAATAACACTCAATAGTTAGAGAATGAGTTGTTTCTTATAATAAATGTTAATATAACGAACATTTTCAAGACTGTTATTTGGCATAAAGGATTTTATTTCACAAATTTGCGTAATGAAAGAAACATTAGATTTTTTCATAGTTAAGGTTTAGGTTAAAAAAAATAAGGGGAGCTGTGAAGCTGCCCTTTTTTCATGCCTAAAAATTGGCTGTTATTCAGATAAATTAGTTACCTTTGGCGGTGAAAAACTTAAATGAGTATGGATGGTATCTTACAGTTTCTGTTAATCGCAGGCATAATCGTTATCGGAGTTGTTAAGCAGTTCAAGAAAGAAGCAAAGAAGAACGCTGAGAACAGGCCTGCTATGCCTGTGCCGGAAAATGATATTGACGAAGACGCATTACCCATTCCTGAAGCCTGGGGAAAGACGTATGGCGGATTTATTCCCGAAGGTCCCGCCCCTCAAACATCCTCCGCTCCGACAGCAAAAGAAGAATATCAATTCTCAGCTTCAAAACATATTTTTGGAGGAGATTCTACAAATACATCTCCCAAGCATACCACAACTCCTCCGAAACAGAAGATTTCTCCTCCTCCGTCCACTCCGCAAAAACCTGAAACCAATTCCGAATACTCCATTCATTCGGCAGAAGAAGCGCGGAAAGCCATTATTTGGTCGGAAATACTACAACGGAAGTATTAATACATGGAGAATTGAGAGTTGAAAACAGAGAGTTGAGAGTAACTCTTCCAGTAACTTATGAATTTTCACACAGGAAAAATAACTAAATACATTATGGCATTCAATTACATCTCGGCAGCGGAAGCTGCAAGCCTGATCAAACATGGCTACAACATCGGCTTGAGCGGATTTACTCCCGCTGGAACAGCCAAAGCCGTTACGGCAGAATTAGCAAAAATAGCGGAAGCTGAACATGCAAAAGGAAACCCTTTCCAGATAGGGATCTTCACAGGTGCCTCTACGGGTGACTCCTGCGACGGTATACTATCACGCGCCAAAGCAATCCGCTATCGTGCTCCTTACACAACCAATTCCGATTTCCGTAAAGCAGTAAACAGCGGAGAAATTGCCTATAACGACATCCACTTGTCTCAGATGGCACAGGAAGTTCGTTACGGTTTCATGGGCAAAGTAAACATTGCCATTATCGAAGCTTGCGAAGTAACTCCCGACGGCAAGATTTATCTGACCGCAGCCGGTGGTATCGCTCCCACCGTTTGCCGCCTTGCCGACCAGATCATCGTGGAACTGAATGCTGCTCACAGCAAAAATGCTATGGGACTGCACGATGTATACGAACCGCTTGATCCGCCTTACCGCCGCGAAATACCTATCTATAAACCAAGTGATCGCATCGGTCAACCGTATATTCAGGTAGATCCGAAAAAGATTGTAGGCGTTGTGGAAACCAATTGGCCGGACGAAGCACGCAGTTTTGCCGAGGCTGATCCGTTGACCGACAAGATTGGTCAGAATGTAGCCGACTTCCTGGCTGCGGACATGAAGCGCGGAATCATTCCGTCAACCTTCCTGCCGTTGCAATCCGGTGTAGGCAATATCGCTAACGCTGTGCTCGGTGCATTGGGACGTGACAAGACCATCCCGGCATTCGAAATGTACACGGAAGTTATTCAGAATTCCGTAATCGGATTGATCCGTGACGGTCGCGTGAAGTTTGGTAGCGCTTGCTCACTCACTGTAACGAACGACTGTCTGCAAGGTATTTATGATGATATGGACTTCTTCCGTGATAAACTGGTGCTCCGCCCGTCGGAAATCTCCAATAATCCGGAGATTGTACGCCGTCTGGGGGTTATCTCTATCAACACGGCTATCGAAGCTGACCTCTACGGAAACGTTAACTCTACACATATCGGCGGCACGAAGATGATGAACGGTATCGGCGGAAGCGGTGACTTCACACGCAACGCTTATATTTCCATCTTTACTTGTCCGTCCGTCGCCAAGGAAGGCAAGATCAGCGCCATTGTCCCGATGGTATCTCACCACGACCATACAGAACATGACGTAAACATTATCATTACTGAACAAGGCGTTGCCGACTTGCGTGGTAAGAGCCCGAAAGAACGCGCGCAGGCAATCATCGAAAACTGCGTTCATCCGGATTACAAGAATATCCTCTGGGATTACTTGAAGATAACTGATGGTAAGTCTCAGACTCCGCAAGCAACCCGCGCTGCATTGGCTATGCATGCGGAATTGGCAAAAAGTGGAGACATGAAGAATGTAGATTGGGCACAGTATAAGTAAGCTACGAGTTACGGGCTACGAACTACAAGTGTAAATCAGTACGAGCTATAAGAAACGAGCTACGAGTTCTGCGACATCAACGCAGCCACTCGTAGCTCGTAGCTTGTAGCTCGTAACTATTTTATTACTTCGTCACATACCGCATCCTGAAAAGCACGTGCTTTAGCTCCTGAAAGTACATTCTGATTCATGATGGCAAAAGCCACTTCATGCCCGTTTGCGGCACGCAAATAGCCGGCCAAGCAATTAATAGCTGTAAAGGACCCGGTTTTGGCATGTACATTCTTATGAGAGGGAGTCCCGCGTTGCATCCGGTATTTTAGTGTCCCATCCACACCGCCAATGGGCAAAGCCTTATACAACTTCTGAAAAACATCCGTGCGCGAATAAGCAAACTTCAGGAAAGAAACCAGCAGATCAGGAGAGATATAATTATAATTGGAAAGTCCACAGCCATCAGCCAGTTTATAGCTATCCGCATCTCCTCCCAAAGCTTTTATCTGCTTACGAATGGCAGAAAGCCCGTCTTCATCCGAAATTCGTTTTTTACCGGTAGCTTGGGCACCCAAACGACAAAGCAAAGCCTGGGCATTCAGATTATCACTTTCTTTCATTATCTGATTGACTACATCTTGAGTGGAAGTCTCAAACAAAGCCATTTGCACTGAAAGGCTATCTTTCTGCAATTCGTTGAAAGCATAACCGGCGGGGCATTGGATACCTTTTGCTTGCAGGCGTTCAAGAAAAGTATGCATAAAGAAATCCTGGGAGGAATAGATATTCACCGTACCTATCCGCTTACTTTCCACGTTTCCTTTAATAATCACATTATTGCCATTCTGCAACCAATCCCGAGAAACACCGAAACGTCCGGCAGAAGGAGTACGGGACCGGGTTTCATTGGTCACAGTATAATAGGAAGAGGCGGGGACACATTCGATATTTGCCATTTCTCCTTTCTCACCCGGAGAAGCAGTTACGGTAACCAGACCTTTATTCAGCATCAACGGTGAGAGATAGGGTTGGTATGAGGCAGGCGTATCATCCCATGCCCAGCCACTTCCCCAATAGATGGAGTCTTTCATAGAAACATCACCGTATACGTTGCCTGCTATCACCGAAAAGGGGAAGCGGCTCACCGTATTCACCAGCGAGTCCAAAGCTTCATCATCAAATTCAGGATCATATCCACCGACAACGTATATGTCACCCTTCAGTGTATCCCGTTCAATCACTCCCTGATACCATACCTCCGTTTTAAAAGGTTCATCCGCATCGGGGCGGGCAAGGGCGGTAATGGTAGTCAGCAACTTCATGGTAGAAGCCGGACGGGAAAGTTTATCCGATTGATAGGTATATAAGGACTTTCCTGTAGTCAGGTCGTATACGGATATACCAACGTTGGAGCCGGTAGGAAGCTGATATTTTATCAGGGTATCCAGGCGGGAAGAGAGACTCTTAGCACTCGTATTCTGCCCCCATAGTACTATGGGAATAAATAAGAGAATCAATTTTACAGTTTTCATCGTTCTAATATTTTATATGAGTCCTGAAAAGCGCTAAGAAGCGATTGTGATTATCATAATGCTTCCTTAAAGATTTCAGAAACCGTAGGATGGGGGAAAATGATTTTCTTCCATTCCGTAGTAGTCAGTTTCAACTCGATGACCATACCTGCCAAAGTGATGATTTCGGAAGCCGGATTGCCCAGTACATGTGCCCCCACTATTGTTTCATCATCCGCTATCAGAAGTTTGCAAACTCCATTCACACCTTCATTTTCAGCGACGAAACGCCCGGAGTAGGCCATCGGAAGCTTTACAACCCGATAGTTGATACCTTTTAGTTGCAGAGCCTCTTCCGTTTGTCCCACACCGGCAATCTCCGGATTGGTATATACCACTCCGGGAACAGCCCAGTAACTCATAGCATCCTTCTGGCCAAGTATGGTATGTACGGCTACTTCTGCCTCACGCACGGCTGTATGTGCCAACAACGAGAACCCCGTCAGATCACCACATACATATATGCCCGGAACAGAGGCCTGCATACATTCGTTCACACAGATATTTCCCCGTTCAGTCTTTCGTAAATCCAGGTTTTCGAGCCCGAATCCTTTTATCACCGGACGGCGGCCTACGCTCATCAATAATCTATCAGCCAATACAGTACCTGCACCTTCCGCATTCTCATAATTCACCTGCACCTGTGGTTTCCCATCATCGGAAGAAGCCTCAGCAATAGATACCACTTTTGTACTAAGCATAAACTTAATTCCACGTTTGGCATACTCTGCACGCAGCATAGCAGAAAGCTCCTTATCCATGCCGCCCAGAATTTCATCAAGCATCTCTATCACAGTGACCTGCACACCCAGACTATTGAAGAAAGAAGCAAACTCGATGCCAATCACTCCACCACCGATAATAGCAAGTGATGCGGGAAGCTCCTTATTATCCAAAGCGTCGCGATGCGTCCAGAAAGGTACGGTATCCACACCGGGAATAGGCGGAACGAAGGTTTCCGAACCCGTACAAAGAATCAGGTTTTCACATTCGTAAGTTTCGCCACCACACTGCACGGTATTCTTGTCAATGATGGTAGCCTCTCCCTGCACGATATTTACACCGTGTGCCGTCAGTTTGCCTTTAACGCCCAGCACCAGCTTGCGCACTACCTTCTGTTTGCGGGCAATAATCTTCGGCAAGTCAAATGAGACTTCGGAGACATTCACCGCATATTTGGAAGCATGACGCGCAGCATCATACGTCTTTGCCGAATACAACAAGGTCTTGGTAGGGATACAGCCTTCATTGAGGCAGACTCCACCCAAATTCTGTTTCTCGAACAACACTACACTCAAACCGGCTTTTCCGGCTGTTTCGGCAGCAGTATATCCAGCAGGACCTCCACCGATAATGGCAACTTGGTATTTCATAGTCTTATTTATTAGTATACTTGTAAACTGCCTGCAAGTTAATAAAAACCTCTCTTATCTGCACAAAAGAATTATCCTTTCTTTGTCTTTTTCACCGTACGCTTCATCTTTAAGGCATATAAATTCAGCTCTATCGAAGATTCGGTTTCTGTTGTATCCCCTTTCTCTTCTACAGACAATAATTCGTGAAGTAACTCACTGCTGCGTTGGGTCAATGTTTTCTGTTTACCTTCATCTGTTTCTGTTGACAAGATATTTAGATTGCGGGAAAGTTCTCTTAAATGGGCAAAAGATTCTATAATGGCAAGAGTCGTAGCCGTAGCCCGGGGACTTTTCAGAACGGTGGCAAGCATATAAAGCCCTTTTTCGGTGAAAGCTTTAGGCTCCATTGTAGCATGCTTTAATGTTTTGAACCGGTCGAAATTTTCGACCAGTTCCTGTTTCTCAGACACTTGCAAAGAAACAAGATACCCTTCCGGGAACTTATCCGGATTATTTCTCACCGCTTCATTCACCCTCTTCGTTTCTACTCCGTACAGCGTTGCCACATCTCTATCCAACAGTACTTTTTGTCCTCTCAGTTCTATTAGGCATGCTTCTATTTCCTGTTCTCTGATAACTTGTAATTTGTTTTCCATACTTTATATGTATTTTGTTGATTTAAAGACCTACAAGGTACAACTAATATTCTACAAAAAGTACCACCCCCTATCTTTTTCTTACTAAAAAAACATACCTTTGCTTGCAGTATTCCTCAATAAAATACGTCTATAAACAAAAGCTATTTAAACTAACGAAACTAAAGGTACATGAAACGAACAAACTTATTCCAGCTATTACTGTTCTCCACTGTCATCCTTTTCTGCGGAACAGCCTGCGAAGACAACGACGAGCGCATCTCCCCCATGGAAGAAGTCCTCATGGAAGGCAACAACAACAGTGTAGAGATTCTAATGACCCGTACTAACTGGATGATAACATCCGTCACCACCCTCAACGGATGGGAAGAACTGACAGACGAAAACAAGAACCCTCTGAAGCTGGAAGGACTGGGCACCGTCCGCTTCTCCTGGGGCAGCTTCACGCGAGATAAGGAAGATGCCCTGACCCTACAAGTCAATGAGAATCTGGAAGACTACGAACGAGGACTAATCATCAACCTGAGTACCACCACCGGAATCTACAAGGAACAAATCATTGTTCGCCAGAAAGCCGGAGACAGATATGAAATAAAAAGCATTGCTTACTCGCTCGAAGAAGGGGATGAAGAAAGAGATACTCAACCTCGCCCCTACGACCAAACAGGCTATAACTTTACAGAAAACACCAGCATAATGCACTACTCGCCTTACTTTCAGATGAAGGAAGAATATACATTCTCCAGCCAGAACAATCACTCCTTCAAATTACTGAGGGATGAAGAACCCCTGATAGACGCCCCTGAAATAGTGGATGGAAAGTTGCAAATCACCGATATGAAGATAAAATACAGCCAGCATACACAAACGTATGACTGCAAACTGAAAAACAAAGAAATAGATGTTGAGGTTCCCCCTCTTAGTTCGGCTCGGATTACGGGACACATACTCTACAAATGGAACCAGATAACCTACACACTTACCCTGACAAACGTACGTACGCAAGAAGAAAAATTGATAAAGGGAAAGCTGATAAAGGTATTCCCATACGATCACACCCGCCCCCAAACAGAAGTAAGCGAACTGCATTTGGGAGAATAACTCATTTCAGAACGCCCAGTACAGTAATTTCATCTTTACTGATACCGGGCGATTTCTTTTCGTCCAGCTTGCGGCACACCAATTCCCCCACCTTCAAGGCATCTTCTGCCGTTGCAAAAGCCACTTTACTGCCCATGGCGGGTATATAAGGCTGATAAATCAGCGTGTCTTTGCCATGAAGCACCACATATCCGTAACCACCCTCTACCTGCATAGCGCAGCAGACAAACGTTCCGCTTGCGCCACCCGTACGCCCGGAACAACAAGAAAGGCATACTGCCACAAGGGACAGCACACCTATCTTCACAATAAACATCAGCTTCATAAATCTTTATATAGAAAAAACACTAATCAACATCTTCCTGCTCATAAGGCAAGAGCTCATAGACATCATCAAAATAACTGGTTCCCGAAGATCCCGACAGTACAAACCCCCGCTTACCTGTAGAGAAAGATACCGCATAGGAACGGGATGAACCTCCGGAACTGACGTTATGCACATTCGTCATCGGCGTATAGTCATCATCAGAATCACCATACCACAAATCTTCTTCCGGATCATATACCCAATAATCACTGGTCACCCCACTACGGGTTCCTGTTGCGATATATCCCCTACCGTCTATAACGAAAGATACGGTACCCGCACGGGTAATGGCATAATCGTCATCATAATCTTCATCACTATCATTATCGGCAATGTCACGCAACTGCTTCCAGTCGCTACCGTCGAACTTCCATAAATCGTCTACCAGAGTACCATTGTTATCCCCACAACAAACGTAAGCTACATCATCTATAACGAAAGCTGTACCGTACTGACGTTTATATCCACCGAATCCACTCACGATTGTCCATTGCTGTCCGGTAGCGGCATTAGGGTCGAAACGATAGAAGTCCTTCAGGTAGTTGTCATTATATCCCGTACCCACATAGCCATATCCACCGATGGAAAAAGCCAGCGCACCATAGCGCGCACCTCCGCCAAAGTCGTCTTTCCGTGTCCAGCTATCTGTATTGGGATCATACTCCCAAGTATCCGCCAGGTTCGTAGACTCATTTTTCTGGACACCGGTGGTAATGTAGCCTTTTCCATTCAAAGCAAACGAGGCGGCACTGTGGCGACCTTGCGCCTCATCGGGCATATCGGCGCATTGTGTCCAATAATCATTGTTGATGTCGTACACCCAAAGGTCCTTCAGGTATGTCTTGTTCGTCCCACGGAAGCCGCAGCACAGATAGCCTTTATTATCGATGGTGAAACTACTGGCTTGTCCCCGTGCAACCCCGTCCAGGTCCGACCTTCTCATCCATACACCCTGGGTGTATTCATCGTCGTCCGTACAACTGCCGGCCAGGCATCCAACCGCCAGCAGCATCATTCCAAATAATAGTCGATTCATTTTTTCTTCAGAACTTATTTTGATTACTATATTTTTGGTAGCAAAAGTAGGCGGCAGGCACTTCATCAGCAAATATAACCGACAAACAGCACTAATTTTTCGGTAAATAGCTTTACCGATAAAACCCGCCCGATAGCCGATTTTAATAGGAAGATATGGAAGATTTCATTTTCCTTTGCGAAAGAATTTATAAGCTACAGGCTACAAGCTACGAGCTACGAGTGGCTGCGCTATCATACCGAAAGGCACTCGTAGCTTGTAGCTTGTAGCTCGTAGCTCGTAACTTGTAGCTCAAAAACACTATGAACAATGAAAAAGTTATTGTATAGCCTGATTATAATGATCGCCGCCATCTGCGCCTGCCAGGACGAAAACTCAGAACTGGGCAAAAGCTTGGTCGACAGTTCTTTCTACAATATATATGTAGACACTTGCACCGTGGATATCAGCACCATTCTTATGGACTCCATAGAAACCAGGGGAGACAGTATCTGCCAGCTGGGACATTACAAGGACCCGTCATGGGGCGAAGCCTCTGCCACCTACTATGCCGAATACTCCGCAAACAGTTTCACTCCCAACGAGAACTACAGCTATAGCTTCGACTCACTCGTACTGCGGATGACACCCTCCGGCCACTTCTGGGGCGATACGCTGACACAGCAACGCATCTCCGTATACCGGCTGAAACAACCTATTTATCTGGATGATGACGAAGATTTATACACCACCACCGTATTGCCCACCGAGAGCACTCCTCTGCTCAGCTTTACCTTCACTCCACGCCCCGGACAAAAAAGAGAATTGGAGATACGTCTGCCCGACGAACTGGGTAAAGAACTGCTGACAGACCTCATAGCCGAAGAAGACTACTTCGACAGTCAGGATAAGTTCAAGGAGAAATTTCCCGGACTGGCCCTCGTGGCCGAAAGCAGCGGAGGATGTATCACCGGATTCCTGGTGAATGAATCATCCATGACCATTACCCTGCATTATAAAGAGATAACCAGCCAGCGCACGGAAAAAGAACTGATATTCAGCGTAAATACAGACTATGCCTACACGGGTATTCGTCACGACCGGACCGAGACTTCCCTTGCCTCCCTGGAAAGCGGAATAGAAAACCTTATCCACTCCTACGATCTGGACAAGCATGCGTATATGCAGGGGCTAACCGGACTCTACAACCAGATAGAGTTCCCCTACCTGAACAATTTGCAGGATGCGGGAGAAATCGTCTCCATAGAAAGCGCCACCCTCTACCTCTATCCGCAGGCCGGAAGCTATAACAAGTTGAACCAGTTACCGGAAGACATCCGCCTCTACATCACGGATGAAAACAATGTACTGGAAGACTATGTATATGGCAGCGACGGTGTAACGGTACAGACCGGCAATCTGAGTGTGGACGACATGTTCGGACGGGATACCTACTATTCTTTTGATGTAACCGAATTCATCCGCAACAACTTCGGCACATGGGGCATCAAACGACAGAAACTGCTGCTGAGTCTGCCGGACAATGAAATGACAACGACCTTCAATCAGATCATCTTTGCCAACGACCCCGATCAGGAGAGGCAATGCAGATTAGATATCAGATTTAAAATATACAACGAGAAATGAAACATCACCAACGGATTCCCCTTATGCTGTGCAGTTTATGTGCAGCAAGCCTCTCTGTCGTAGCCCAGAACACCACCAACCTGCCTACTTCCATGTATGGAATAGGTGAATTGAGCACCAGCGACGGCGGACGCTATGCCGGAATGGGCAATATCGGCATAGCCCTGAACAAGCCCGGCTTCCAGAACACTCTGAACCCGGCAGCCATCACCCGAATGGACAGCACCTGCTTTATATTCGATGTCGGCGCATCGGCTTCGTATGCCCGTTATTCTTTCCAGAACGATCACAGTTCCAGCTTTATGGGCAATCCCAACCGCTTCAGCATAGGCTTCCGTGTATTGCCACGCTGGTATGCCATGGTGGGTGCTTCGCCTTACAGCAGCGTAGGATACGTCATCCAGACCGAAGAAGAGGTGGAAGGAATGCCCGGAAGCTATACTTATTCGTTATTTGAAGGATCGGGAGGCTTATACCGCTGTTATCTTACCAATGCCTTTGCACTGACCAAAAATCTGTCGGTAGGCGTGAATCTGGGCATCATACTGGGAACTGTCACCCAAAGTGAAACACAGGAGAGTGCCATTGTGGAGTATGAATCTTCCAAACGTGCCTTTTACGCCGATTTCGGAGTGCATTATGAATTCAATACCACCGGAAGGCAGAAGTGGGCGGCCGGGTTAGTGTTTGCTCCCTCCCTTCAAATCAGCCACGACAACAGTCTGACTTATAGTAACTCCTCTACCAGCGACAACCTTGACAAGAGTTACCATAGCCGGACGCAATACCTGCCCATGCACATCGGCAGCGGAGTGTCCATGACTACCGAACGTTGGGTGGTTACCGCCGACTACAATTACCTGGACTGGAGCCGTAACACTTCATCCTACACTTCCATGAAATATGAGAATCAGCACAAGATGAATATCGGGGGAGTTTATACCACAAATCCACGCTATCCCCGGTCCACTGAAATAATGGGAGGGGTAGGCTTCAGCAATTCTTATATAAATCTGAGAGGTGGAAAAATGAAGTATCTGGAGGTCAGTGCCGGGGCAAGTTTTCCTATCCGCTACTCCTACCTTTCATTGGGCGCCACCTGGCGGAAGCAGATAAATTCACGCAGCAGCCTGACGCAGGAAAGTCGTTTTAGCGTAAACCTGAATCTTACGTTCGGAGAAAGAATATCACGGGCAAAGCTGAAATAAGAAGCATAACTATCTGTGTGATAGAGAACTTGGTGTTTCACTAAGTTCAGTTGCAGTGAAACACCAGTTCAGTCGTAATGGGAAGTGCTTTCAGTCGTAATGGGAAATGCCTTCAGTCGTAATGGGAAATACCTTCAGTCGTAGTGGGAAATACCTTCAGTCGCAGTGGGAAGATATCCCACCACTGTATCGATGCGAGCTAATTCCGGAGACAAGCATCGCAACAGGTTAAAGAACAGAATAATCAGCAATATAATTCTTCAGCTTCTTCCGGTAAACCTCTCCGATAGGAATACTTCTCTTGTCCAAAGCAATCTTGCTGCTTTCTATGATGCGTATGCAGTCTTTGCGTATAATAAACGAACGGTGAACGCGTATGAACTCATCAGAAGGCAGTTTCTCTTCCATATACTTCATCGTGCACAGGCTCAGCACAGGCTTCGGTTCGTCCTTGCTATAAATCTTCACGTAATCGCCCAACCCTTCGATATAGGAGATCCTGGATATATCCAGGCGGAAAATCCGATTGTCGGACTTCACATAAATCACCTTGGGCGTTTCCGGCTGGCAAGTTTCTGTCTGAGACTTTTCGGGAAGAGCGGTAAGCGATATTCCCGTTTCACCTTTCAGGCTGAACCAACGCGAAGCCTTGTTCACCGCTTCGAAAAAGACCGGAAAACTGACTTCGGATATCAGATAGTCCAATGCATCCAGCCGGAAACACTCGGCGGCATACCGGGGAGTATCCGCAATAAATATGACACGGGTGTACGGAGAGAGTAGTTTGCAGAATTCCATCCCGTTGATGCCCTCCGTTTCTTCCTGTCCGATTCCTACGAAGTAAAGGTGTACCTTATTATCATAATAACCCTTCAAAGCCTCAATAGGATTACTGTACTTTCCACACAAAGCAAGAAAGGGTGTCTTGGCTATGAACACTTCTAATTGTTCACTCACCTGTCTGTCGGCATGCAAAATAGCACAAGTCAAATTCATCATCATTTCTCTTATTTTTAGAAATTAGACGGACGACTCTCGGGAAGGCTGCAACAGGTGAATGGAGAATTAGTATTTCTTCACTTCATTTAAACGATTAGTAAGGGTTTTTATGAACATATCTTCTTTCACCGGAAGTAGCACGGCACATTTTCCCTTCGTTCCGTACTTCACCAGCACATAGCGCATCACGGCAAAACGTCCTATTTTCATGGACGAGGCCCGTTCCACAGAGATAATGTCTTTCAGGGATATTTCCTCCGAACGGGAAAAACGTCCGTAAAAAAGGAGGAGTTTGTCGTCCGTGGTCAGCGTATACGTAGTATGAATGAGGCGCTCGATGGCGATGACGAGCAGGAGCATAAAAAGGATGGCCATGACGGCATGCTGCATCCACATGGCATAAACAACGATAATCGTTGTCAGCACTAAAAACAAATATTGCCCTATAGCGATGCGGGCATGGAAGATACGATTCATTTTGTTCTGTTTTTGCCGCTAAGATAGGTATTTTTGCGGAACGACAGGAGTTATCCCTCCAATATCTCCCGCAATTTATCGCCCAACAGCTTTTCTTCCTCCAATCTCATCTTCCAGCATACCGACTTACGGAACATATACACCTGCTCGGCCGGCAAACAAAACAGTTGCTCAATCTCATCTACCGACTGCCCAACGGCAATCAGCATACAGAGCAGTTCCTCGTCTTTCGTAACACCGGGAACCAGCTTCTGCACCTTTTTTATAAAGCCTGGATAATGAAAAATAAATATCTCGCGGAAAACGGCTCCACGCGCTCCGCAAAGCATATCTTTCGAAGCATAGGGCGATTCATCGGAAATCATCTCTATCAAAGCCCTACTGATTTCTTTCATACACAATCGTGACATCTTTTCCACCTTAATTTATTATTTGGTTAGTCTTCTATAGACTGCAAATTTGCAGAAACTATAAGATTAAACCATAAATAACCAATGTACAATCCAATATACAAAAATGTATCTCTCTCATTATCAAGCCCGATAAAACATAAAAAAATAGAGGTAGCACTTATTTCTTTTTTAAAATGGAATTGTATCTTTGTCCGGCAAACCAAATAAACCTCCAATTTATGAAGATAAAAACACTTATATTACTCCTCATACTGTCTGCCGGAGCCTGCACCGCCCCCACACATTCTTCAGGCAGTCAGGACACACAGCAATGGCAGCAGACTATCCAACAACTGAACACATTACTGAAAGAGAGAAAGCATCAGGCAGCCATTGACGAAGGCAAACAAAAGATATCCGAATTGTTAGCCGTAGCAGATTACACCGAACCCAAAGATACAATGGTCAAATACGCCCGGCAGATGATCAACTTATTCTATTTCAGCTATCTGGGCAGCAAGCAATTCCGTCCCGGCATAGAATATCTGGACAGCCTCAACAACGCTCCCTTTCTGCAACAGCATTGCAAACATGAATTGTTATCCACACGGGCAGGCTTGCACCAGATGTACGGAGACAATGAGGCAGCTATCCGGCTGGCAGACGAATACTTGCAATTACCCGAATACGATGATGCCGACCGTTACATTCCACAAGCCGAAATTGTCAGCGGAGTTTATATCTATTCCGGTAACGACGTTCCCCAAGCCATCCGACTCCTGGAGAAAGCAATGGAATATTACCATCAGGGAGGAAAATTCCACAATATGCTTCGCATCATATCCCGGCTGGGCATCTACTACCGCCTGGTCGGTGAATACGAGAAAGCGGTAGCCACCAACCAAGAGGCCATCAACAGCTACAATGACAGCATAGCCCCGCCTAATATCGTGATAGCCTATGGCGAACAGGCCAACCTCTATGCCGAACTGGGCATGTACGACCGTGCCTTAGAACTGAATTCAAAAGCCCAATATTATTCACTCCTGAAAGACAGCTTCGGACTGGGCGATCTCTATCGCTATCGTGCAGAAATATTCCGCAGAACCCAGAATAAAGATTCTGTATTCTACTATCTGAACCAGGCCGGGAAAATTTCAGCCGGACAGGAGAGCTTTAAAGGTGTGTTTGTCAACAAAGTCCTCACAGTAGACAGCTATCTGGACTATCCGGACTCTGTACAAAAAGCATTGCAGCTTGCAGTAAGCATTTGTCCGGACAGTACCCGCATGCCTCAATGGGCCAGATATGACCTGAACCTTCATTTAGGACGTGCTCTGCTGGAGACAGGTAAGGCCTCACAAGGAATACCTCTTATAGAAAAGGCAGCCCGTGGATTTGCCCGGATGGACATGATTGGAAAAGAGAAGAATGCCAACCGGATACTGATGGACTACTACCGGAGGATGAGAATGGACGATGCCTTCTTCCGTTGCTACGACCGCGACCAGCTCTTCGCCGACTCCCTGAATCTGGATGAAAAGATACGTGCCGTTGCCGCCGCCAACATCCGGTTTGACGCCGAGCGTAAAGAGAAGGAAAACAAGTTGCTTTCCGCACAAGTGGAGCTGCAACAACATCAGTTGTTCTTCAATATATACATCTCCATTGCACTGTTGTTGTTACTTATCATTTCCATTGCCTATTTTATCACCAAGAGGAAAGCGAACCGCCTGTTATTGGAAAAGCGTAAACAGGAAATACAAAAGTTAATGGCCCGTCAGCAAGAACTGAACCGGCACAACGAATTATTAGCAGGACAGATAGAGCAGGCAATGGCGGCCAACAACCTGAGCGCCGTCAGCCAACTGACCGGACAAAGTCTGCTCAGTAAAGAAGACGAGAACACCTTCAGAAAATCATTTGCCGCCATATATCCGCTTTACTTGCCTAAGTTACGGGAGAAATATCCGCAACTCACCCGCAACGAGGAGCTACTGGCCATGCTCATCTGCATGAATCAAAGTACGGATGAAATAGCCTTGATAATGGGCATCAACCGGAGTAGTGTCAACATGATCCGTTCGCGTATGCGTAAGAAAATAAAGCTTACAAAAGATGAGTCGCTGGACGAGGTTATAAAGCAATACTTATCATAAAATCGTGAATTAATATACAGGAAAAGTACAAGCAACCCAGTTATTTTGTAGCTTTGCAGTACTTAAACATACGAAATATGATTAAAGAGTTCGACTTTTTAGTAATTGGTTCCGGTATAGCCGGTATGAGTTTCGCTCTGAAAGTGGCTCATAAAGGTAAGGTAGCACTCATCTGCAAGACGGAACTGGAAGAAGCCAACACCTTCTTCGCCCAAGGGGGAATTGCCTCAGTAACCAATACACTGGTAGATAACTTCGACAAGCACATTGAAGACACCATGATTGCAGGCGACTGGATCAGTGACCGCGCCGCTGTGGAGAAAGTGGTGCGCGAAGCCCCCGGACAAATCAAAGAACTGATAGACTGGGGAGTGGACTTCGACAAGAACGATAAGGGAGACTTCGACCTCCATAAAGAAGGCGGTCACTCCGAATTCCGCATTCTGCACCACAAAGACAATACAGGTGCCGAAATACAGGAAAGCCTCATCAGAGCCGTAAAGACGCACCCCAATATCGAAATATTCAACCGCCATTTTGCCGTAGAAATCATCACGCAGCATCACATGGGTATCATCGTAACCCGCCATACCCCGGGCATCAAGTGCTACGGAGCGTATGTACTGAATGAAGACACGGGCGAAGTGGACACTTTCCTTTCCAAAGTAACGCTAATGGCTACGGGAGGTGTAGGTGCTGTTTACCGCAACACTACCAATCCGCTGGTTGCTACCGGAGACGGTATTGCCATGGTCTACCGTGCCAAAGGTTTCGTACAGGATATGGAGTTCATCCAGTTCCACCCCACAGCGCTTTATCATCCGGGCGACCGTCCCTGTTTCCTGATTACGGAAGCGATGCGCGGATATGGTGCCGTATTGCGCAATATGGGTGGTGAAGAGTTTATGCAGAAATACGATCCGCGTCTTTCTCTTGCCCCGCGTGACATCGTGGCACGTGCCATCGACAGCGAAATGAAGCAACGTGGCGACGACCATGTATATCTGGACGTCACGCACAAAGATCCGGAAGAAACCAAGAAGCACTTCCCGAATATCTACGAAAAGTGCCTCAGCTTAGGCATCGACATCACCAAAGACTATATCCCGGTAGCTCCTGCCGCACACTACCTCTGTGGTGGCATCAAGGTAAACCTGAACGGAGAGTCTTCCATCAATCGCCTGTATGCCGTAGGAGAATGTTCTTGCACAGGTCTTCACGGAGGCAATCGTTTAGCTTCCAACTCTTTGATTGAAGCGGTTGTCTATGCCGATGCTGCCGCCAAACATGCGCTGAGCGTACTCGACCGTTATGAATTCAACCACGAAATACCGGAATGGAATGCCGAAGGAACTGTGACCAACGAAGAGATGGTGCTTATTACTCAGAGCATGAAAGAAGTGAACCAGATTATGGGAGCCTATGTAGGTATCGTACGAAGTGACTTGCGTCTGAAACGTGCCTGGGTACGTTTGGATATGATATATGAGGAGACGGAAGATCTCTTTAAACGTAGCAAGGCATCCAGGGCGATTTGCGAACTGCGCAATATGGTCAATGTCGGATATCTGATTACACGTCAGGCAATAGAACGCAAGGAAAGCCGGGGATTACACTATACGATTGATTATCCGCACGCAAAGAAATAGGATAAGGACACCCGTTGGCGGAATTAAGGAGTTATCTCCTTTATTAATGCCGAACGCCCGGATGTTTCTTCAAGCGAAACACCCGGGCGTTCTTTATCGTAGAAATAAGAATTTCTTAATAGTTTTCTTTCTTCACTTCGAAGTAAGCCTGCGGATGCAAACATGCCGGGCAAACTTCAGGAGCTTCTTTACCTGTGAAGATGAAACCGCAATTACGGCATTGCCATACTACTTCACCTTCTTTAGCGAATACTGTAGCATTCTCGATATTGTTTACGAAAGCCAGGTATCTTTCTTCATGACCTTTTTCGGCAATTGAGATGTTGCGGTACATAGCAGCGATTTCATAGAAACCTTCTTTTTCTGCCACATCAGCAAAGTGAGGATAATCCAATGACCATTCTTCGTGTTCGCCGGCAGCAGCTTCTTTCAGGTTGTCCAATGTAGTGCTGATGACACCGGCAGGATAGCTTGCAGTGATTTCCACCATACCGCCTTCCAGATACTTGAACATACGTTTAGCGTGTTCTTTTTCCTGGTCAGCCGTTTCAGTGAAGATAGCAGCGATTTGTTCGTAACCTTCTTTCTTAGCCACACTTGCAAAGTAAGTGTAACGCATTCTTGCTTGTGATTCTCCTGCAAATGAGGTCAACAGATTCTTTTCTGTCTGAGTTCCCTTAACACTTTTAGCCATAGTTCTTTTTCTTATTTAGTTAGTAAATTACGTATCAATTGTCGTTAGTCATTCTTATTAACAACACAAAAATAAGGATTTTGTTTGATATTTACACACTTTTTATTCATCGGATTTGTCTATGCAGGGATAGATAAAATCTATAATCAGCAAATATATCCGAAGAAAACCTTATCTTTGTATTTAATCATACATAAATACTTCCGACTATGAAGACAATAGCTAAATTATTTATCTTCTCATTCATAGTAATGGGAATCACCTCTTGCTACACCGCAATTCCGCTAAAAGAAGGGAAATCTGAAAATAACACGACATATAAGGTCAGCTATCTTTTCGAACATGACGGATGCAGGGTTTATCGCTTTTATGATAGGGGAAACTATGTCTATTTCACTACCCGGGGAGATGTCACTGCCATCAAGAATGATTCAACTGCACATCGGACGGTCACTATCTATAAAGATACTATTTATTCCGGCAACGACGAAGTATATCCTTAATTTAAATTCTCTTCCACCGAAGATATTTTTTCCAGCAATAACCTGCTAATAGCAAGAATAACCGGCATCATTATCGAGCGGTGAATGGCGCAAGGTTTTCTGCACCATATCCTCGGCTTCGTCTTCGTCGCACAGCAACCGGAATGCAAGCGACTGAAACTCAGAGAGCAGAAGAGAAAATGCATTCGTATCTTCTCTTCTGCTCCTGACTATAAGCTCTTGTATCTTTTCTTGGTTCATCATTATAACATCTTCGTTTATTAATGATACGTAAGAAAATGCATCCGGTCGATTGTCACCGCAAATATAACCTACAAAAAGCTTATTTTTCTATTAAATCAAGGGAAACTCAGTTCTTAATAACCTCTTTCTCTACAATTACTTCTTTCTCATCAGCAGATGGATTCACCATTCCGGCTACTTCCGCTGTCGTCTTCGGTTTCACAGTAACCCCTTCTTTGGTTTGTTCCACATACGCCATACGCCCATCCGGCAAGTAATACAGATAATCGACACAAACACTTCTACGGCCTGTGGCTCCTGATTTTCCATTCAGGGTAAGCGTTGCATTATGATAGAACAGATAACTCTGACCTTTGAATTCAATGATTCCCGGATGTATGGTAAAGCTGTTCTCTGCCATTCCCGTCAGAAGTCCACGATATGTCCACGGTCCCTCCATACTTGGTGCCGTCGCATAGCTTATCGTCTCACGCCCTTTACCCATTGAAGCGTATGTCAGGTAGTAAAGATTCCCATGTTTATGAATCCATGGTCCCTCTACAAACTTCGGCATTTTAAGTATTTCAATAGGTCCATCCAGTTCTATCATATTAGGTTTAAGTTTCACCAAGAAACAAGTTCCGTTACCCCAACTCATCCAGGGAGTGCCGTTATCATCTATAAAAACCGTCGGGTCTATATCATTCCACCATCCGCGCGGTCCATTAGGAGTCATATCATCCGTCACAAGCGGAGTACCCCGCGGGTCGACAAAAGGTCCTGTCGGGCTATCCGAAACGGCAACACCCACTACTTTACTATTGTACGGCGATCCCGCTTGTACTGTTGTATAATAATAGAATTTCCCGTCTTTTTCCACAACCTGAGATGCCCATGCCTCGCCTACACCCCATGAGAAATCCGTAGGTTTAAGCACACTTCCATGATCTGTCCACGTCTTCATATCTTTGGTGGAATAGCATAACCACTCCGTTATGTTAAAGTCCTGCCCTTCTTCCGCTTCATCATGGCCCACATAGAGGTAAAGCGTGCCATTGTGCACCATCGGTGCCGGATCAGCCGTAAACTTATTTAGAACTACCGGATTCCCTTCCGGAGTAAATTTCACTTCATTACTTTTCCCACCCAAACCGGACAAGAGCAGATATAAGCTAAAAGCCAAAAGACCGTTTTTCATAATAAAATAACTAAGTTATAATTTAATAGATTTATTGAACAGGTTTAAACTTATAAAGCAGCACACCATGAGCCGGAACATTCAGGGACAATGCTTCCCGTCCGGCATCCAGTGTTTTTATGTCTTTTTGCCTCCAAAGGTCACGGACAGTCTGCTTACCTGTAATGCCCAGTTTATCAAAATCCCGGAAAGAGAGCTCCGCCTTTTCACGATCAAAATTACAGAATCCCACCGCTTTACTGCCGTCTTCCAACTCCTTCACATAAATACGTAGTTCTCCTATGGCATGTACACACGTAGCCTGTTTGCCCAAAGGATCCTGATTGACAGCAATAACCTCATTATTAGTCAACAAACTGAAAGTGAAGTCATCCATCTTTTCCAAGTCGCAACCTATCAGGAGGGGGGCAGAAAACAAGCTCCAAAGACTAAAGTGAAGATATTGTTCATCGGGTTTAAGCTTGGTTTGGTGAGGATTTCCCCAACCTACAATACCAACCACCAGCATATCCGGATCATTCCAGTTACCCGGTTTTGCCCAAGCTGCCGCCTTGTCTTGGGCAAGAGCGATACTTTTTACACTTTCCCAGGTATCAGTGATGTCATTAGTTGTACGCCAGCACTGGCTTCCGACAGCATCTCCCCATTCCCAGACATCTCCCATACCATATTGGCACAGGTTATACACAATATCACGGGGTTGTTGGCGTAAATAATCGCCCATGATTTTAAACGGTTTCCTACCGGCAATCGAATCTCCGCCTCCCTGAAAAGCTAAAGAAGATACGCTATAGGGATCTTTCTTCAAATCACGGTCGAGTACTCCTCCATAACTGCACCAGTCGTATTTCAAATAATCAATTCCCCATTTGGCATACATGTCGGCATCCTGTTTCTCGTAGCCATAGCTACCTACACAGCCTCCGCAAGTCCACGGGCCGGGTGAAGAATAAATACCCACTCTCATTCCAAGTGAATGGATATAGTCAGCCAATCCCTTCATGTCAGGGAATTGGGCATTGGTCAGGATGTTGCCGTGGGCATCGCGAAACTTTCCGCTTCTGGTCCGGTCATTGGGGTCCCGGTGATGTTGCCACGAGTCATCTATATTGATATAAGTCCAGCCGTAATTAATCAAACCGCTTTCTACCATGGCTCTTGCCGCCTGCTTCACTTTCTCGGCCGAAACTTCATGCCCGAAGCAGTTCCAACTGTTCCAGCCCATCGGCGGGGTAAGAGCTATTCTGTCGCCACATTCAATGCGGAACTTCTTCTCCGCCATTCCTTTATCGTTTTTAGCCTGCAGAGTCACCTCAAAGGTTCCGGGTTCGGTCAATTTACCCGTAATCAAACCCGTTTCCGGATTAATCTCCAAGCCTGCCGGTAGGCCTGCTGCAGCAAATGCCATCGGACGATCACCAGTTGCCGCTACCTGAAACAGGAAGGGAGAACCGGGACGTACTCCAAATACAGAAGCGCCATTAATTCTTGGTGTCGTAGGAGCGGGAGGAGTCAGTATATAAGGCTCAGTAGCTATAAACTTCAGTGTGGGGAAACTTTTCTTACCCTTTGAAATAATTTTTGCATCCGCCCAATCGGCATGGTCATAATAAGGACCATCACCGCCATCAGCAACAATCAGTTCAAGTCTTTTCACGCCATCAAGTGAAACAGAGCATTGCTTAGCCGCATCTCCTGCTTTCATAACTCCGCTGGACCATAGCTGTTCCCCGTCTCCGATTACAATAAATTCAGCCGACGGCTTACGTTCCAGAATCTCATCATCCAGACCCACCTGAGCCGTAAATGATGTTGCTTTACCATCCAATTGAATTGCCAGTTCGCTGACAGAGTGGGTACCTACTCCACGTTCAAACGTCTGTCCTCCGATTGTCAGGGTTTTACCGTCAACCGATTTGTTTTTCATACCAACTCCATGTCCCTGGGTCATAGCTGTCAGGTCCAGATCATCAAGCCACACAGTCTGTGGCTGACTACACCCGGTAACGATACCTGTTAATACAAAACTTGCAATTATCAAAATCTTATTCTTCTTCATACTCTAAAATTCACTCTTAATTGATTAAAACCATTATAACGAAACTACCATAGATTTCCCTGAATACGTGACAGTTCTATCCGGTGTTGACTGATAAACTCCGGTACCGGATTGTGGCGATACCATTATGACATTAAAGGTTATTTTCTTTTTCATTCCAGTGAATTTTCCCTTCCTGTCACTGATAGTCAAAGTTCTGTCCGTATCATTCCAATTTAAGTCAAATATGCAGAACTGGCCCTTTTCATAATTATAGTTATTCCCTTCATCTTCATAAACAGAATAAGTGCCATTGGCACCCGGATAAATACGGATTTCCCACGGTTCTTCTGTGTCTTCAGAAGTAGATTGTTTCGTAGGGCCCAGTGGTAATATAGAACCGGCTTTCACAAATAAAGGTATTTTCTCAAGGTCAACATCCACATCTACCATTTGTCCACCTTTATAAGATGCACCATTCCAGAAGTCTATCCAACCTGCCGGACATTCAGGAAGATACACTTTCATCCGGTTAATACCACCTTCCACAACCGGGGCGACTAAAACAGAAGGTCCGAACATAAACTGATGTTTTTGCTCCAATGCACGGGAGTCTTCCGGAAAATCCATTACTAACGGACGCATTAAAGTGGAACCTTTAAAGGAAATCGCAGCATTTTGAGAATAAATATAGGGAAGAAGTCTGTAACGCAAATCTAAATAACGGGCAACGATACGCTCAACTTTCTCTCCATATCTCCATGGTTCGGTATTACTCATGTAACCATGTACACGCATTAATGGGAAAAATGTTCCTGCCTGCAACCAACGGATAAACTGTTCATGATACCCCGTATTCGTATATTGATCGCCCGGACGGAAGAAACCACCGGCATCATACGTCCACCAAGGCAGACCTGTTGCCATTTGCCCCAGCCCTCCGGCTATTTGCCGACGCAGAGTTTCCCAGTCATGTCCTACGTCTCCCGACCATGTGGCCGCCGCATAACGCTGCATTCCGGAAAAGCCGCTACGGGTAAATATCATAGCCCTCCGGTCAGGATCATCTTTGCGCAAACCTTCATAAATCGTCTTACTGACATACATCGGATAAACATTCCGGTAAACCTCTCCCGGTGTCTGCCCGTTATTTATACGTCGATTCTGGAGGTCGTCATTTTCAGGCTCGGTAGCATCCTGCCACCAAGCATCGATGCCATATTTCAATAGTCCGTTACGGAAGTTCTGCCAGTAAAAAGCCGCAGCATCAGCATTGAAGAAATCAATCCAGTCACTGCCCGGAATATAATATCCGTTTTCTGTTGCCTGCTTTCCTATTTCAGACTGGGTATCTATTTTAGACCAGACGGAAATCATCAGGCGTATATCCATATCATGAAGCTCCTGAAGCATTTTCCCCGGATCAGGATACCTGTCTTCATCAAACCGCATCGCATTCCAACCATGTTTTCCCCAATATTGCCAATCTTGAACAATCATATCTATAGGTAACTTCCGTTGCCTGAACTCACGGGCATTCTCCAATAACTCCGCCTGAGTATTGTACCGTTCCCGGCAATGTATATATCCCAAACTCCATAAAGGCATCATGGGAGAAGGTCCGGTCAACTCGCGGTAACTGGCAATAACTTCATCTCCATTACCGGCGAAAACAGTATAATCCAATGTTTGGGCAACCGGTGAACGAAAAACAGTTTCTTCGGAAACAGGACGCCAATATAGTACAGGCTTATCATTACGCTCACCCTGCACCTCTATGGCATGCTTTCCGGCACTCAATTCCACTATTGCAGAAGTTGTAGGAGGCAGCCACAAATTATTGATATCAAACACCTTATCTCCATCGATAGCGAGATAGTACTTGCGTGCCATCCGTTGTCCGACATCCAACAACAAAGAATAACGCCCGGAATGAGGTACTTCCAACGAGGCTGTGAACGAGTATGTCTGCCGGGTTTCTCTTACATTCCCGCTCGTACCTGTAGTATTGACAGTAACGGCCTCACCGCTTGCACTCGCAGGAGTCAACTCAATAGATTCATCTGCCGGATTGAAATCCGTCAATCCATAGTTATTCCACAACAGTCCATAACCTTTGTTTGACAGAATAAAAGGTATGGAAATCTGTGTATTGACCTGTGTCAACCTCCTCGACAAGCCTCTGATATTGAGATAACCATCCTGAAATTGACCAGTACCGTATATATACTCATCTTTCGGAGATACAAAGTGTTGTTCCACCTGGAATGTAGCTTCTCCCTGAACAGAAGAAGCTGCCATAAAGCGCCCTCCGACTTTTTCCTGAAGAATGATACGCTTATTCGCATCTTTAAAAGTCAGCACCTCCGTGCCTTTATCAAACTCCACAGAAATCCCTTCCAGAGATAAAGTCAGAGATTTATCATCTTCTGCAACTTCATACTCCGGAACGGGAGAGCTCTCCGTATAGATAAGTTCCTGCATAGGCACTGAACCTGATTGAGCGAACTGTACCCGAACAGCATTCCGATTTAGCGGTATCAATGAAAGTGTACCCTGTTCCAGTTCAAGAACTACATTTTTCTTTTCGCTCGAAACACATGCTGCATTTAGTAAAAAAACGGAAAGAGACAGAGTCATCGCAATTAACCCAACCAGATTCCACTTCTTCCATACTGTTTTCATAGTATATAGTGCTGATTTATTTAGAGAACATCCAATAATCGAAATACATAAGGTTGGTAGACGGTCTTCCCTTCACCACAAAACATAGATCATGTACTCCGGTCACTTTCGAGATATCAATGGTTCGCAAATCCCAACGGTCACTGCCACCTGTCCGGGGTACTTTAATGGTTCCCACCAATTCTCCGTCCACACCACCCAAGCGCACCTCAAGCCGCACGGGGTCATTGTGTGTCGTACCGAGTCTGGCAGTGAACTTCGTTGCACCGTTTGTTCCAAAGTCCACGTCACGAACCCGGATATAACTACCATCCTTCATTGCTGTTACAAAGACACCCACCTGATTGTTCTTGAAAGATTTAAAACCTTCGGAGAAAGCGATTGTTTCCGCTTCATTCTTTACATATGGATTCAAGGTAACAAGCCCCTTGGTGATTCCTTCCGTCATCTTCACCTCAGGAATTGAGCCGTCTTTGTTGAATTTAAGTTCTTCCACACATACCGAACGGTTGAAACCACCACCACCGGGCAACTTTCCGTTATGATAAAAATAGTAGGTCTTGCCCCTGAAATCGATGACTCCCGGATGGATTGTAAACGATCCGCCTCCGGCAGCCATTACCGTACCGCCATATTTCCACGGTCCCGTAGGGCTATCGCTGGTAGAATATCCGATATGTTCGGGTAGCGGACCTCCCGGCCAGAATAGGTAATATTTCTTATCCCGTTTATAAAGCCAGGGACCTTCCTCATACAAAGTAACTCTCTGAGAGTCACCTTCACGCTTTCCGAACGATTCCGCAGTCAAAGGTACACGTACAATATCCCCGCTGTAGGAAATCATATCTTCATTCAATTTCACATAATACAAATTCGGGTTTCCCCAATACATATAAGCTTGTCCATCGTCATCAATAAAAACCGTCGGGTCAATATCTCCCCATTCACTCTGAACCAATGGCTTTCCAAGCGGATCATAGAAGGGACCGTAAGGACTATCAGCCACTGCCACTCCAATAGCTCCCCTATTATTGATTCTCGAAATCACAGGCACATACATATAAAACTTTCCACCTCTTTCGATACATTGCGGAGCCCAGGCATCCCCTTTAGCCCAACTGAAGTCGGTATATGACAGAACAGCCCCATGATCGGTCCAGTTCACCATATCACTCGTGGTATACAATCGCCAGTCGTTCATCGTGAACCAGGTGGAATTATCCTCATCATGGGTAGTATAAAGATAAACTTTATCATTATATACCATCGGAGCCGGATCGGCCGTATAATTTGTCTGAATGATCGGGTTCTGTGCCAGTCCCGAAGTAGCCACCACCGTCAATAGCGATGAGAAGAATAAAGACTTCATTTTATCCATATTGCTTTTTTAGTTTGATTATTCTACAATTAATATTCCACCATTGCAAGGCATTGTCAATTGCAACTCCTGTTTCTTATTTACCTTTACTTGTTTTACATTTCCTTGCAATTCTTCATTATCACTGAATACACGTACCTGATTGCCAGGCATAAACATCGGCAAGGCAATCTTCAGTTTTACAGTTTCTTTCTGGGCATTAACCCCTGCAATATACCATTTATCTCTATGCCTGCGAGCCATAACTACGTATTTTCCGGGATAGCCATCAATAAAGCGTACTTCATCCCATGTGGTAGGAACTTCTTTCATGAAGCCTATCGCCCATTCCGGAGCATCCGTCAGGTTATTCGGAGCCAAGGCAAAATGTTGCACCGGACTTTGAAACAATACTGCAGTAGCCAAAGCAAACACGTCAGAAGTCATACGCCGGCTTCCGCGCGGAGCATTATCTGAGTTATAATATTTATTCAGTGCACTGCCCCCAAAGTCCATGCTACCCACCGTATTACGGATAAACGGATGCAGGCAGGCATTGAATGCCTCAGCGTCACAGCTTCCCTGAGAGAAATGCAGGTTTTCACTCGCCAATACTGCTTCACTCGACGCATAGTTAGGATACATACGTTCCCAGCCGCGAGGCAAAGTACATCCGTGGAAAATCACCAGCAACCCGTATTCATTGGCATCAGCAAGAATATCTTCATACAGTTGCATGGTAACTTGCTTATCACCACCAAAGAAGTCAACCTTTATGCCACGTATTCCAATGCTTTGCATCCATTTCATTTCTTTACGACGGGCTATCGCATTGTCCATAATGCCACGGGGTGATTGTGGAGCATCATTCCAGTATCCGTTAGAGTTATACCACAGATAGAGACCTACCCCTTTCTGCGCTCCATATTTAGCCAGCTGCTCAATCTTATCATATCCAATCTGCGTATCCCACAATGCATCTACCAATACAGACTGATAACCCATTGCCGCCGAGAAATCAATGTAGCGCAACTGCTCTTCATACTTCGTGCTTCCATCCATACCGATAATCCAACTCCAGGAACCTCTGCCGTACTCATATTTGCCAGACGCTGCATATAGTGGCTTTACCACATCAAAAGAAACCGTTGTTTCAACAATCGGAGCTAAAGTTTCGCCCAAAGTAATCGTCCGCCAGGGAGTTTCTCCCGGCAATGCAAGTCCGGGTGCAGTTGTACCGTTTCCGTTCATTTCACCTTCTTGAGGAAAACCGATTGTATACAGGCCATTTTCATGTCCCAGCAAACGGCTTCCGCAGTATTTGCTATCCACACCCGTTTCTGAAATAAGTATCCATCCTTTGTCACCATTACGGAACAGGCAAGGGAAAGTATATCCTTCACCCCATCCATTTTTACCCATGGAATCATCCGCTTTATAGGGAGTTTCGTAGCTGGGCGAAGTGCGGGCAAATCCTCCCATAGGTTTACTCTGCGGACACAGGAAAGTCGTACTCCCCTCAGGAAGCACAAAACCGGTCATTTCCTCTTTCACAACGCAGGACAAGGCCTTCTTCTGAGGATACATTTTATATCTGAAAGCAACATCCCGGTCACTTACGCGAAATATAACATCAAAAATAACCTTATCTTGCTGGCTAAACTGGTATACAGCTTCTGTAGCCACATAGTGCACATTGCTCTGCTTTATATTAGGCAATGTATAGGTCTCGTCAATTTTGTTCGACCGGACATTCTGTCCCAAAGACATATCCCGGGAAAAATCACCGACATTAGTCACAAGCCCCAAAGGAGAAGAATGAATGAAAGGAGTACCATTATAGCTGATGCTATATGAAGGTTGCCCATTTTTATCGGAGATAGTTACCAATATTTTCCCATCGGGACTTGTAATTTGTTTCTCTTCCGCTTTTATTGCACCGCAAATTAATAACGCTGCTATAACTAAAAAGTGTTTCATGAATATCAGGATATTATTTATTAATAGTTACTCTATCATTAGCTCTCTCATAGTCAAAGTAATCAACGTCGACATAACCTCCCAGCGACTTCGTTGCATAGTTGAAGATAGCAAACTTGCTTCCCATAAAGAGCCTTGTATAATCAAAGCGCATTTTGAAATCCGTTCCCATCTTTTTCCATTCCTTATTATCCAAGCTATAATAGAAAGTAGCAATATCGCGTTTCGGCATGAAGTCGCCTTCTATACGCAGATAAATGACGTCCTGATTAAATTCAACTTGTTCTTTTTCTTCTATATCCACACTGGCTATTGCCTTATTGGGAGTCCTATCAAAATTAACGACATTGGTAGACATAACCAGACGCTTTGCATCCCCTTCCTTCACCACTGACAAAAGCCCGGAATGTCCGTTGAATGCGCTGAATCCGGCTACATCCCCATCCTTCATATGAGAAACATCAAGAGAAATGGTAGCACTGCACTTCGGCCCTTCCATACGTTGCGTAATCGTATTCGGAGCTAAATACAGGTTATCAACCACCCGGCTGGTCTTCAATCGCAGATAACCCGGACGCTCTGTCAAAGACCATTTATCATCTACCGGATTATGATTCCATTGCCAGTAGAGTGAAAGCTTCTCATCGCTGAAGTCATCACTTCCAAGTATTCCTTTGGTGTTTTCAGTCGGATATATCTCTTTTTCCATCGTCAAGGGTACATGACCGTTTTCATCTCCCAGCATCGGCCATCCATCCACCCAGCGGCAGGGCATCAGAGTAGGCACCCGGCCTATTCCTCCACGATCCTGAAAAATAACCCCATACCAGTCTCCTTCTTCCGAGTCAATAATACAACCTTGGCCTACTCCTCCGTAACCGTCAAAATCATGTTCCAGGATAACCTTTTTCTCATAAGGTCCTGTAATCGTGTCAGCACGGTAACATACTTCCCTGCGCACCCGACCGGGGATGCTCCAGTCCATGGAGATCATCAACAAATAGTACTTGCCGTTATGCTTCACAACCTGGCTTCCTTCCAGTAGTCCCTGTTCGTCAGCATCCCGCTCGAATATCTTCATACTGACTCCATCGGGCTTCACATCCGACAAGTCACTCTTCAACTCCTTCAGCTCACCGGTTCCATAGAATACATATACCCGTCCGTCATCATCAAAAAACAAAGAAGCATCATGGAAATGCTGTGTTCTCGATAATAGTTCCCACTTTCCGGCAGGATCGTCCGCCGTGAATATATACGACCGGTAAGATACATCGTTTGGTGAGAACAATACATAGAACTTACCGTTATGATAGCGTATGGACGATGCCCATTGTCCACGCCCATAAACAGTTCCACCAATCAAATCATACTTTGAGTTATCAGTCAACTTATCGAAGACATAACTCACAGTTTCCCAATTTACCAGATCTTTTGATCTCATAACAGGCCCGCCGGGCATCAGGTGCATGGTGGTACTTATCATGTAGTAGTATTCTCCCGCACGTGTAATGGATATGTCCGGTATATCGGCATAAACCACCGGATTACGAAACGTTCCCTTCACCGGCATTTCCGAACCGGAACACCCCATTAGTAATGAAGCAACAGTCAGCCATGCCAACATCATCTTTTTCATGATACAGATATATTTATTTACGATTTATTTCTAACGCGGTTTCCCGGCCATCTACTTGAATCTCCAATAGTCCATGTTGAACATCTCTCCATCTCCTCCTCTAAAAACGAGGTACAGATCGTGAACTCCACCCACCTTTTCCACATCGGTAACAAAGGTTTTCCACGTATTCCAGCCACCGGTATTACTGATATCGCATACCCCCAGCAATGTACCGTTAAGGTCATCCAAGCGGATTTCAATCTTTCCTTTGGTTATCGTAGCTGCACGGACTTCAAATGTCTTTGCCCCTTTGCCGAAGTCAACCGCTTTCACTTGAAGGAAGTCCCTGTTATGAATGGAAGTAACATACATCCCACTTTCATCGTCCTTGGCGGTCTTAAGTCCCTGACTCCAAGCCATTGTTTCCGCCTCAGTCCGCTTATAAGGATTCAATGTACCGACAGGCTCAACTGCAACACCGTCATCCCACCAGGGCAGTTCCTTGATTGTGCCATCGGGATTATACTCCAACTCGGCCACACATATGGAACGGCGTTCATGATGCTTGTCGGTTATCATGAAGTTCAAACGGTAGTTAAACCCGAACACATAAGATTTACCTTTATAATCAATGATGCCCGGATGGTTTCCGGAGGACTTTCTGTTAGGTTTCATTATATAACCCTTGAATTCCCAGGGGCCTACCGGGCTAGGACCCATTGCATAACCGATACCTTCCGGACAGCATGTACTTGCATAAGCCATATAATAGTGCCCATTCTTCTTGTATGCCCAAGGACCCTCCTGGAAATGATAAGGGTCTTTCTGATTTTCTATCTTCCGGATTAATTTATCTTTCGTGATTTCCCCCGCACAAGATATCATATCTTCATTCAGTTTCACATACCAGAGATTAGGATTTCCCCAATATAGATACGCCTGTCCATCATCGTCTATCAATACACTCGGGTCAATACTGTCATACTCGGCACCGATCAAGGGTTTTCCAAGGGGGTCGGTAAAAGGGCCAAAGGGATTATCGGCAACCAGCACACCGATGCCTCGTCCCTGCACGGGACAATACAAATAGAACTTTCCATTACGCTCGATGCACTGAGGAGCCCAGGCACCATTCTCAAATCCTCCCCAACCTGATACGGCAGGGTCAGCCCATTTAAAGTTATACAAGTCGGCTATGGTTCCATGATCTGTCCAGTTCACCATATCGGTGCTGGTGTAAAGCAACCATTCTTTCATGCGGAAGCCTGCCATCCCTTCGGGAGCATAGTCTTCATCATGGGTAGTATAAAGGTATACTGTACCCTTGTGCACCATTGGCGCAGGGTCGGCAGTAAATTTGGTCTGTATAATCGGAGTCTGGGCATTCAGGCTCTCCTGAGGAGAAGCCATACACAACATAACTGCCGTCAGCCCGGGCAAAATAAGTTTCTTCATTGTTTCTGGTATTTAAAATCTATATTTCCAAATAGCACTAAAATTTCACACTCACTCTTTTCCCATTGTAGTCAACAACCTTCCGGCTTCCATCTTGAAGTACAACAGTAAACTTTCTGTTTTTCAACATTCCTTCGTATGTCCCCTTCCGTGCTCCAATAGTCAACTGGCGGGAAGCATTGTTCCATGTCATAGGGATTTCAGTATATGCTCCCAACTCATAATTATAATTATCAAATTCATCCTCATACAGAACAAAAGAACCATCAGCACCGGCATATACTTTCAATTCAAGATTATCCCATGGTTTCTCTGTTGCATACTGCACTTTAGGTCCCATTGGGATGATACTACCTGCCTTGATATACAAAGGAATGACATCAATAGTTGTCTCCTTTTCTATTTCCTGTCCGCCGTCATACTTTTCATTCGTCCAGAAATCATACCAGATAGCACCTTCCGGCAAATATACCTTTGCGGACTTAGCCTGCATAAAGTCTACCGGAGCCTTATTCTCAAATTTCTTAACATTATTCTTATCCCAGCCATCATTTTCTTTTAGTTTTACCAGCTTCTCCTGAGTGTATTGCGCATTAACTACCGGCGCTACCAGAATGGATTTACCGAACATGTATTGGTCTTTTATATCCCATACTTTCTTGTCAGCCGCAAAGTCCATCACCAACGCACGCATAAAGCTCGACTGCCGTTCGGTCACTTCCCATGAAGTGGAATAGATATAGGGCAACAATGCATAGCGCAGATGAATCATTTTTTCAATAGCATCATATATCGGTTCACCTTTTTTCCCGAATTGATAAATCTCCCTCGGTGTATCAGCTCCATGTGAACGCATCATCGGTGTAAACGTACCGAATTGCAACCAACGCACATACAGTTCCTGATACATCGGATTCTTGGGTGCACTTCCGTCATTCCAGCCCCTATTATAGCTTCCGGCAAAGAAGCCACCAATATCCGAATTGAAATTAGGATTTCCGGTCAGAGTAAAATTCAAGCCTGCCGGAATCTGATTACGCAGTGACTCCCAGGAAGAGCCGATATCTCCCGACCATACATTGGCTCCGTAACGTTGCTGCCCGGCAAAAACGGAACGTGTAAGAATAAAGACGCGTTTATCGGAAGTTACAGCACGCTGATTATCATATACTCCACCCACTGTCAACAGCGGATAAGCATTGCGCACCTTGCGGAACGAACCCAGATAAGTCTTTGTATCAAAGTCTTCCGGCTTCCAATCGAAGTGGTCGGGTTCCGTAGAATCCATCCACCAGCCGTCCATGCCTAATTTGAAGATACCTTCATTCAGGTATTTCCAATAAATATCACGGGCTTTCGGGTTATAGGCATCGTATACACGTACTCCGGAAGGATATTCCATATTGGGCGGCCAAGTCTCGAGTCCCGATTGGGGCCATGTGGAGAAGTTAAACAACATGCCATTCTTGTCCAGTTCCCTGTAAGGCTTGGTCATCGGTCCAAATGAGGACCAGATAGAAATCAGCATATGCGCATTCATTCCATGCACATCATCGATCATCTTTTTAGGATCGCTGAACGAAGGGTTCTTAAAGTCCATGGCATTCCACAAATAGTTGTGTCCCCAGTATTGCCAATCCTGAATGATTCCATCGAGAGGAACACCCAGTTCACGGTATTTCCGTACCACTCCCACCGTTTCTTCCTGACTTTTATAGCGTTCCTTGCTTTGGAAATAGCCGTAAGTCCAGAGGGGGAACATGGGAACCTGTCCGGTCAATGCACGCATTTGTGCAACTACACCATCAGCATTTCCACCATACATAAAGTAATAGTCGATGCAATCTCCCACTTCGGACTGGAAAGAGGTTCCTTCCGGTTTATCAGCAAAATTGGTTGGCGAATAATTATCCCAAAAAAGGCCGTATCCTTTCACAGACTGTACGAATGGAACCACGTCCTCCACATTGCCCTGTACAAGGTGCTTGGTCTGATTGCGTTGCGACATTTTTCCATTCTGGAGAATCCCTAATCCATAAAGAGGCTCATCTTTATCTAAAATAAACGATTGCTTGATTGTGAACGTTTTATTTCCGGCATCATTGAAATCGGTAAACTCCGGCTTTCCTTTCTCACTAAGCAAAGGGTCTCCTTTAGTATTGAAGAAAGCCACAATGCCCGACTCCAAATTAAGAGTAACCTCCATTTCACTACTTTTCAGTCTAACAGTATTACCTTCCCTGGTAATGGCAGGTTTCACTTTTTGAGGAGCCTCTATTACCGAGAGGCTCTCTTTCACATACTTCCAGCCATCAGGAGATTTCAGAATTCTTACAATTGACGGAGTGTAGAATTGTAACTCCACATCTACAGAATTAACGGTCGCCTTAAGTCCCTCGGGAGTCTGCTGATAATCTTGCCCTATAAGAGAAGTACAACAACACAGCGCCATTAATATCAATACACTTTTAATTGATTTCATGGTTACTTATTATATTTAATGATTATGATTAAAACATTCCATAACTTTATGTGATACAAAAATAGCTGTATGTCACTTGTATCCTTTTTAATTTTAGATATTTGAGTATCAACTTTAGATAAATAAACGACTATCAATCAGAATACTCCATTATATAACCGTAATAATAGGCCTGATTGCCATCAATTGTATATTCATCCAACGTTCTTGCACCCCAAGAATCAGTCCCTCCCACACCATGGATATTCAAATCGATATTCACATTCAGATAATCACGCTCGGGTAATTCATAAGCATGCCTGTTCTTCTCCAAGTCTTCCTCACTATAAGGCCACACACGAAAACAGAGCGGTTGCAAACCTGCCACCTTTATCTTCCGGCTCTCCTTGTCATTCAGTGAGAACCAACGAACATCACACCTGTTTGCATTATCCTGCGGAAAAGCATAATCTGTGATAAAGTTATCAACATCCGCCGCATAGCAACCGACAAAAGCCGCCGTTTTCCTATCCGGATAGTTTTCAAATTCGCCACGACCATACCATTTGATATAATTCATAGAAGAGGGCAAACGCATCCTCATTCCGAACTTAGGCATCAATGGGATTTTTTCTTTTTCCGGTTGATAGAAAGCTTCTACCTGTATCTTTCCACTTCCGTTTATGGTATAGCGCAACCGGTAAGCAGCACCTACTGCAGGCAATGACATATCCGCTTCTACTACAGCCAGCCCGTTCTTTACAGAATAATCAATATGTTCAACCACACGTTCGGCAGCGGCATTTCTCCATGCTCCCAAGCGGTTGTTATACCCATTGTTCATCTGGTTGTCATTCGCCGGTTTCCAGAAATAAGGTTCCAAAGGAGCATAAAGAAGTTCCGTTCCACCATTCTTCCAACTTGCCAGAGCACCGGATTTCGCATCAATTACAAAGCAATCCGAACCAGCCATTACTTCAATAGCGGATAAAGACGCATTCACTTCAACATTTCCCCCCTCTGAGGCAATCAGTTCCGGCTTGCTTACATTCACCTGGAATTGCTCCTTACTAACAGTAAAACCTTTCTCGGCCCAGCACGTACCCTGTCTCAGTCTGGCAAACACATTCAGGAAAAGTTCACCCGTCCCTGCGAAAGAAGGAATATCCAAATATTCTCCGGCTACAATAGATGCCTTGCCCGACTTCACAAGCTCACCGTTCTGCAACCACTCATACTCATAATCGAACTCATCCAAAGCCGTGAACTCATACTTATTGGTGAGACGTACCTTGTTAGGAGCTTCGAGTGAAAAACCAATATTCTGATATACTTTCTGAACCTGATAGTAGTGCGGATGAGGAACACGGTCAGCTCCAATCAAACCATTGAAACAGAAGTTCCCGTTATTGGGGAAATCTCCGAAGTCTCCTCCATAAGCCCAGAATTCACCTTTCTTCAATAACAAAGAACCCGAATTCTCCACTTCCTTTTCATATCCCGGATTTATTCTCTTTGCAATTCCCTGGTCAACCCAATCCCAGATAGCGGCACCTGCAATGTGAGCATTAGCCTCAATGACATCCCAATACTCCTGCAAATTACCTACTGAATTTCCCATGGCATGGGCATACTCACGCATAAAGATGGGTTTATCACGTTTTTCACGGGCATACTCTTTAAGCTTTCCGGGAGTATAGTAAGAGGGGTCGTTAAAAGCCGACACAGAAAGATCGGTATCACAGAAAATAATGCGTGAAGCATCTATGGAGCGTATCGTATCTGCCATGGCTTTCATATTGCAGCCGGCACCTCCTTCATTGCCCAAAGACCAGAAAACCACACAAGGATGGTTCTTGTCACGTTGTACCAGTGCAAGAGCTCTGTCCACATGTGCTGACATCCATTCCGGGTTATCACCAAGGATTTTATTGCCTAAACCATAATCGTGACTTTCCTGATTAGCCTCATCCATCACATAGAAACCATATCTGTCACACAGTTCATAAAACAACGGACTGTTAGGGTAGTGCGAAGTACGGATCATATTGATGTTGGCTTGTTTCATCAGCTTCAAGTCCTTTTCCATGGTTTCCCTATCCACCAGCCTGCCGGTACGTGGATGATGCTCGTGCCGGTTCACTCCTTTCAGTTTAATGGGCTTACCATTAAACTTGAAAGTATTCCCCTCGATTTCGCACTTCCATATTCCCCAATGTGAGCATAACTCTTCAACCACCTGCTTTCCGTTGTAAAGTCTTATCTCAATATCATATAAATTGGGTTTCTCTGCCGACCATAGCTCCGGATTTTCCAATACAAAGGATAAAGAATAACACTCGACGGATGAAGACGGCAAATTCTTTACGGGAGCGGTCAGCCTTTTCGTCACTTTCTCTCCCCGATTGTTTTTGCCCTTCAATATCATTTCAAGGTTCAACTTGCCGGATTTATGTTCCGATGAATTCCGCAGCCAGATTCTCGCCTCAAAGTCTGCCGACGAGAAGTCATCCGACAACTCTGTGGCAAACGAATAGTCTTTTATATGAGTTTCAGGACGAACCCACAGCTCTACCGGGCGATAAATTCCACTGAAACGCCACATATCCTGATCTTCCAGATAACTTCCATCAGACCAACGGTAGACTTCCACTGCCAAACGGTTTTGCCCTTCATTCACATATCGGGTAACGTCAAACTCAGCCGGAGCCATGGAGTTTTCACTATATCCTACCTTTTCCCCGTTTACCCATACATACATGGCAGACTTCACCCCTTCGAAATGCAGGTACAACCGCTTACCTTTCATTTCTTCCGAAACATCAAACGTAGTCACATAAGAGCCTACCGGATTACGGTTTTCATAACTAAAGAAATGCTTCGGCGGCTCTCCCGTCACCCTTGGCTGGTCTTTCTTAAAAGGATAAGTCCAGTTAGTATAGATAGGTTTCCCATACCCCTGCAATTGCCAGGTGCCGGGTACGGCGATATTGTCCCATCCGCTAACATCGAAATCACTCTTATAGAAATCAGCCGGGCGCTTTTCCGGGTCAGCAGACCACATGAACTTCCATGTTCCATTCAATGATACAATCTCGTCGCATGCAGCCTTCCCGGAAGGAAGCGTCAACGTGGCATGATACTCTTCTTTATTGATTCCTATCACGTTCGGATTTTCCCAATCAGGCAATTGCTGAGCGTGTGCCTGAAACGCGAGACATATAACGGGCAAAAGCCTCCAATATTTTGTTTTCATCATCTTATTACAGCTACAAAACCACCGCGTGGTAAACACTTTATCTCTAAACCGGTTTCTTCGTCCGACAAGGGAATATTTTCTTCAATAGCAAAGCTCCTGTCATCAGTGCCGTCCTTGAACAAAGACACTTGCTTTCCACTTACTGGAATAGCCGCCAGAGGTGCACGGAGCGTCCTCGGTTCATTAGTCCCATTAATACCTGCAATATACCATACATCCCCTCTGCGCCGTGCTATGACAACTTCTACTCCGGGATAACCGGCCAAAAGTTTCGTATCATCCCAGGCAGTGGGTAACTCAGACAGAAGATGTTTTACTGCTTCCGGCAAGTTATCATAAACCGAAGGCCTGTCGGGCATGTGCTGCAAAGCCGATTCGAAAATCACGGGTAACGCAAGTTCATGCCCGTGCGATGTGATATGCGGATGCTGTGAATCGGAAAAAGTTCCCGGAGTATAGTCCATCGGCCCTACAACGTTTCTTGTGAAAGGCAACGTGGCATTATGTTCGGCCGCCCGGTTGGTCAGTATCGGATTATTGTTATACCACTCGGCACCATACACCCCTTCCACCGACATCAGGTGGGGATATGTGCGTTGCCAGCCGCGAGGGATGGTGGCACCATGGAAGTTAAGCATCAGCTTGTACTTCACCGCATCCTCCAGCAAATCCATATAATAGTTCATGGTAGCAACACTATCGCCCGTGAAGAAGTCTACTTTGATACCGGCAACTCCCATGTCACTCAGCCATTTATATTCCTTCTCCCGGTCTTCTTTCTTATTCAGCCGGTATAAAGGGCCGGGACCAAGCCAGCTTGTACTCGAATTATACCATAGCAAGGGTTTAATACCCTGTTCCAAAGCATACTTCACGGCATCCTGAAGGTTGCCTCCATTGCCCATTTCATCCCATTCCCAGTCAATCAGGTCATAGGGCCACTTCATGCGGGTGGCCAGGTCGATGTATTCTTTCACTATCTGATAATCCTTGGAACCGTGGTTGTGCGCCCAATAAATCCATGACACCATTCCGGGTTTTATCCATTCCGTATCCTCCACCTTAGAAGGGTCAGATACATCCGTCACCAGTGTAGACTCAGTAATATCAGCTAAAGAGCCAGCAATAAGCAATCGCCATGGAGACTCCCACACACCACTGAAAGCAAGTTTTTTATCAGCCAGTCGTACCTGATAATTATCGCGATTATCCCCATTATACAGAAAAGAGCCACAATGCCCCCGTCTGATATTGGCCTCCGTAATCAACACAAACACAGAATCCCGTGGCTCTATAAGCGCCGGATATCCCCAAAGATCAACCTCCGGACGGTTGGCAAGCTTACCGTCAGTAGACAACGGGAAAAACTTTTCATAACCCGGATCATATTGTTGTATCCATCTTTTACTCCCTTTCGGCAAAGCGTACGCCGTATATTCATTGATGATATGTTCTTCATCCGAAATAGCTTTAAGTCCATACTTAAATGCAATTCCATCGTTGTACACCCTAAACGTTACCTCCAAAATTTGCCCTTCATCGTTTTCCAGAGAATAAACCCGTTCGGAAGCCTCGTTCACACAATGGCTCCGTTTTCCCGTAATCATCTTATAATCATCAATCACGGATTTCGGTTCTGAAACTGATTTCAATCTTAAGTTACCGGCAAACTTTTGAGCATCTGTCTCCAATCCCAGTTCGGAACGAAAAAGAATACTATCTCCCTTGTAATGCACAACAAAAGCGGCTTTTCCATAATCGCCATCCTTTGTTGTCACTACACCAACCTTTAAGGTTCCGTCAGGAGAAATAGTATCAAATGTTCCCGAATGGCACGAACTGATTATAGCAGCTATTACAATCCCCCATATTTTTCTAAGTAAGTTCATAAACATACATATTTAGTTAGTACAACTACCCTTATTTGTTAACCCAACAAAAGTAGGGAAATACCTCTGTATATATTTGCAATTTTAGATAATCCATTTGTGATTTTAGATAATATCGTCCTCCTATCCTACTGTAAAGCAAGAAAAGCCCGAAGCATATTTCTATCGCTTCGAGCTTTTCAATCATTTGCTATTCCGTTACCAAAAACTATCTACCATTCTAAATCCTATCAAAACAAGTGCTAAATTTAACCTCTAACTTTATCTAACTAACTTAATTTTTTTCTACCCTATATTACCATTATTTATCCACCACCATTGATTCGGGAACTAACAATCGTACTGCAAAAATCCCTCCCGCTGTAGTATCCGATTTACTCTGAAACCTAACCGCAATTTTATCTTTCGATTTCAGCAAAGTGGCCGGAATATTATATTCCACATTGCAAAACAAGTCTTTCTTCCATTTCCCGACAATATCCTCCGTAGCGATAGTTTGACCATCCACCAGAATATCAAAACTCCTGCTACCAGACTCAGCTCCCCAATAACGGACCATCAATGAGAGATTCTCATTCCCTTTCGTGGTCAGTGTATATTCAAAATATCCTCCATTACGGGCATCACGCCAAGCCTCACCGGCATGTACTCCACGATGCGAATCCTGAGTTTTCATTGCATGATCCGACTCAGGTTGTTGCTCACCCGATGATACTATATCCACAGTACGCTTGTCGAGTATCATTCTCCCATGCTCTTCAGCTTCCACGGCTTGTTTATATTCCCTGAATGCCGGCTCGGACATTGATAGCCAATACATCATATAGCGGCTATCATGAATTCCATAGAATGGTTCAAGTATCAGATTCTTATATTTTTCCTGAGTAAACAAACCGGGAACAGTAAAACTAAAAGATTTTCCTTCGACAGGCTTCATACTATTCAGTTTATTCAGAATATCACTTCTTTCCCCTATAATATAAGGTGCGTCAAAAAGTGAAACCAGCGATCCGTGTGCAATATGCTCCCAACGCCCGTCTCCGGCAATTAATCCGGGCATATTTTCCGTTCCCGTCCTCGCACCTAACAATATAGGGCCACGCATGATCGAGATAGCGTTAGGTACATTGGGCAATTCTTCAATTCTCACGGTCATCGGAGTCTTTATTTCTACTACATCTCCTTTTGACCATTGGCGATCAATGGCTATATAAGAACCTGGCTGCGCATTTTTTGCATAATCAACCCCGTTGCAGACCACCTGCATTTTTCCCAGCTCCACCCACGATGGATAACGTATCAGCAGTTTAAACTGTGTCGCTTTGGAAGGATTAACAGTCAGCGTAGTCCCTTCTTCATTCGGAAAGTCCGTTTCTTGTACAATCTTAATCTTCTTCTCTTTCCAGTTTAATTCAGAAGGTATAAAAAGATTCACATACAAAGCATTATCCGCCGTATCATGGTTATAAATAAACTGCCCGTATTTACCATGATTCTCCATACCGGTACCCACACAACACCACATTGCTTTTCCCGGTGCCGAATAAACACGATAATGCGAGGGGCAAGCAGGTGTGAAATATACATATCCCCCATGTTCAGGATGCTGGGTAGAAAGGATATGATTATACATGGCACGTTCATAAAAATCGGCATATTCCACTTTGGGATGCATGCGGAACAGACCTTCGGTAAGTTTCAGCATATTATTAGTATTACACGATTCCGGTCCCTGACGTTCGTGCATATAATCGGAACATTTTCCTGCTTCGGGAAAATGCTCACCCCGACTGTTTCCGCCTAATGACAAAGAGCGATGAGAAACTACAGTCTCCCAGAAAAATTCAGCAGCAGTCATAAAATCATTGTAATCCGGAGCGGTTTTCGAATTAAGTTCGGCCACACGCTGATATCCCACGGCTTTAGGCACTTGCGTATTGGCATGCTTGTTATCCAGGTTATCAATACGCCTTGCCATACTGTCGAAAATCTGCTTATGTGAGAAGCGCTTCGCCGTATCGAGGTATTTGGGATTGCCGGTCATTTGCCAGGCATCCGCATACACTTCATTCATACCGCCGAATTCATTATCCAGCATACGCTCCATTTGCCGGTCGTCTAAATTAGAAATAACGTCGACGCCCCAGTCACAAAACTTCAGGAAGATCTTTTTCGCTTTTTCATTTTTACCGTAAAGCCAGGCATCCCGCAGTCCGGCATAGGTTTTATGCATATTATACCAGGCAACCCAATAGTTCCATACAATGCCTACATTCCCTTTTCTTATTTCTTCCGCAAACTTCTTACTGTTTGGAAAACCGCAAATAGAGCCGTCACCATTAGCCTGCTGTACACGTGCGAATTCAGAAACCATATAATCCATGCGTTTTTTGCATTCCAGATTACCTGTAGCGGCATAATGAATGGCTAAAGCAGTCAGATAGTGCCCACCGATATGCCCGTCAAGACCGTCTTTTTCCCAGTTACCATACGTTTCCGCTTTCTTAGGTAATCCTGCTTCACGCAGGAAAGGGGCCAGCAGACGGTCAGTATCATACTGAAGCAGAACCTTAACGTTCAAATCACAGGCATGCTTAAAAGGACCTGCGGTTATTCTCACATCTCCCAGAGGAAAAGTGTTCGGATAAAGCGCGTCCTGCGCAGTAAGGCTTGTAGAACTAATCGTTATCAGTAACAATAGAATCCATTTTTTCTTCATTTCTTAATCCTTATTTATTTCCACTTATAATCATACTTCCATATGATCTGACACAATGCAAAAATAGGCCTATTATGTTATAGTCATTGTCAATTTCAGACATTTGATTTTAGATTTCAGATAAAACTTCTCTCGTAGCTTCACCGCAACTCTACCGTACCTGCTCCGTACATTTTTCAAAAGATGTAACATCATGAAAGAAACGTGTAACATCATTATTGGGCTGAGAAAACAGAATGCAGTATGTTTGCGACATAAAATTCAGAACCATGAAAAACATTGCAATCATCTTAGTATGCGCATTGGCGTATTGCTTCGGGGTACAGGCACAAAGTAGTATCCCCCACTCTCAGGCTGGTTTCGACGTAGAAAAGACAGGAATAGCCCAAGGGAAAATAGAAACGGTGACTTATAACTCTAAAACCGTCGGTACGAAGCGGAAAGCATTGGTTTATACCCCTCCCGGCTTCAGCAAAAGTAAGAAATATCCCGTACTTTATCTGCTGCACGGTATCGGTGGCGATGAACTGGAATGGTTCAATAATGGCAAACCGCAAGTCATTCTCGATAACCTGTATGCCGAAGGCAAACTAACGCCGATGATCGTAGTACTTCCCAACGGAAGAGCCATAAAAGATGACCGCGCTACGGGCAATATCATGGCTCCGGATAAAGTGGAAGGCTTCGCCATTTTTGAAAAAGATCTGCTGAACGACCTGATTCCCTTTATTGAAAAGACATATCCTGTAATCAAGAACCGGGAGAGCAGGGCCATCGCAGGACTGTCAATGGGTGGCGGACAATCCCTAAATTTTGGTCTGGGAAATCTGGATAAATTTGCTTGGGTAGGAGGGTTCTCATCCGCTCCTAATACCAAAGCACCCGAAGTGCTTGTCCCTAATCCGGAAGCTGCCAAACAACAACTGAAACTACTGTGGATATCCTGCGGGGACAATGACAACCTAATGTCCTTCAGCGAGCGCACTCACCTCTATCTGCAACGGCATCGGGTTCCCCACATCTTCTATGTGGAGCCGGGCGGGCACGACTTCAATGTATGGAAGAATGACCTCTACCTATTCTCTCAATTGCTATTCAAGCCTGTAGAGACATCAAGCTTCGATAAATACGGCCTTCACGGAGCACGCGCGGAATCCAACGTACGGAATTCCAAATATCCGCAACTGACGGCAGACCACCGCGCTATTTTTCGCATAAAAGCCCCGGATGCACAAAAAGTACAGATAGACCTGGGACGGAAATACGATATGGTCAGACAGGAAGGGGGTATCTGGGAAACAGTAACCGACTCTTTGGGAGAAGGTTTCCACTACTATTCGCTCCTGATAGACGGTGTGGCGGTAGCCGACCCCGGCAGCGAGACCTTCTATGGCATGGGACGCATGGCAAGCGGCATTGAAGTGCCTTTTGAAGGCGGAGAATATTATGCGCTGAAAGATGTGCCGCATGGCGATATCCGCATGAAGCGTTATTATTCGGAGGTAAGCCGCTCGTGGAGACGCTTCTTCGTATATACTCCGGCAGGATATGACACCCGCACAGACGAGAAATATCCCGTTCTATACCTTCTGCACGGTGGTGGAGAAGACGAACGCGGCTGGGGCACACAAGGAAAGACCGACCTGATCATGGACAACCTGATCGCAGCAGGAAAAGCCAAACCCATGTTAGTAGTAATGCTTGATGGCAATATGCCTTCTGCCGGATTCAGTGCCGGTGCCTTGAAAGCATTCGAAGCCGAGCTGATGCAGGCTGTCATTCCATTTGTAGAAGATAACTACCGTGTCAGAAAAGAAGCAGACAGCCGGGCACTTGCAGGCTTGTCCATGGGAGGTATACAGACACTTTATGCCGGATTGTATCATACAGATTTGTTTGCCCATCTCGGTGTATTCAGTTCCGGATGGCTACCTTTTTACCAGAAAATCGCAGATGACCAATACGAGTTTATCAACAAGAATAAAGCGGCAATAGACTCTCAACTAAGATTACTCTGGATCGCCATGGGAGGCAAAGAAGATATAGCCTACCAGAACTGCCAGAATATGCTTAAAGAGTTTGATACGCTAAAACTGAAATATACATATTCCGAATATCCGGGTGGACACACCTGGCCGGTATGGAGGAATAATCTGTATCATTTTGCACAATTGTTATTCAACAAATAACAAAAAACACATGAGAAAACAATCTATCTTCTTACTCAATACTTACAAGGATTATCACAAATATATCTGATTTTGAAATTCAAATATCTAATATCAAAAGCCACTCATTCTTCGATAGCTTACTTTTGTCGCATGGTGTCTTATTGAACAAATAATAACATAAATATTTACGTATAAAAAAGATTAGATTGGTTATGAAAAGAATTCAAGTCGTTTTATTATTGTTTGCTATTGTCCCTATGTTTGCAATAACAAAAGCAATAGCCGGTAATAATAATCAGCCGAAAACGTCCAAGTTTGTTTATCACGGAGCGGGTAACCCGTACCTGCCATTATGGGAGCATCTGCCGGACGGAGAACCCCGTGTTTTTGAAGACCCCGACAATCCGGGAAAGTTCCGCGCTTACATCATCGGTTCGCACGATGTCCGCTTCGGCAGTTATTGCGGACCGGACATCAGGATGTGGTCGGCACCCGTGGAAGATTTATCAAGTTGGCGTGACGAAGGCCCCATCTTCACCTATCAGGTAGGAGGACAATGGGATGTGATGTACGCTCCCGACCTTGTTGAAGTGAAAAGAAAGGACGGCACAAAAGAATATTATCTGTTCCCGCACAGCCGCGGCAGAGACAGGGAAGCGATGGTGGCTAAAGGAAGCCGTCCCGACGGACCTTTTACACCCGTCAACCTGACCGCCGACGGCACGAAAACCCTGCCCGGAAGTATTTTGGGATTCGACCCGTCTGTATATATCGAATACATCACAGACCCGAACGACCCGGATTATGAAATCGGATTCAGAGCCTATGGATATTGGGGATTTCAACGCTCATTAGCCGCCCAACTGGATCAGAACACCATGTATTCCGTACGCCCCGGAACAGAGGTTATCCCCTATTTCATGCCGGCAGGCGTCCGCAGAGGTAATAACCGTGGGCCGAAGAATATTTCATATCCGCACATCTTTCCCGGAGAAGACCTTGAAGCATTCAACTTCTTTGAAGCCTCATCCATACGTAAGATTGGAAATAAATATGTGACCATCTATAGCGGACATTCAGGTCCCGATTATGGATTGGGCAGTTCCAACTCCACTTTGCGCTACGCTTATGGTGACTCTCCGCTGGGTCCGTGGAAGAGCGGCGGCGTTCTGGTCGATTCGCGTGCACCGGTGCTAAACCAGGATGGTTCACGACTGCAAACAACTAATGCAGGACACAATACGCATGGAAGTATAGAACTCATCAACGGACAATGGTATGTATTCTACCACCGTCCGCCCCGTGGCTTCGGCAACGCCCGCCAGTCGATGGTAGCTCCAATCCATGTGGAATGGGATAAGAAGCCGGTATCGGAAGGCGGTAAAGTTTCCATCAGAGCTTACGACCCGTATGCAAAAGATAATATCTGGACAGCCAAAGACAGCCAGGGGAATGAATACAAAGGAGCGGAAGTAACTTCGGAAGGCTTCCATATATTTGGTCTTGATCCTTATCAGTATTATTCCGCAGGATTTGCATGTTATCTCTCCGACGGACGTATCCAACAGGATTCATGGGACATCTGGGATAACCACGCTCCTATCACAAACGTGAAGAACGGCAATATAATAGGATATAAGTACTTCGGTTTCGGCGGATTGAATAAAGATAAACTGGGCCTGAAAGCTTTCGAAGGAACCAAAAAGGGAAACAAAACAGCCTTCAACCTCTTCCTTGCACCGAAAACATCAAAGACGTTTAAAGTGAATGTTTGGTTAGACGGTCCGTGGGATAACGAGACCTGGAAAGGAACGAAGATAGGTGAGATAGTTGTTCCCGCCAATTCGGCACAGGAAACAACACAGTTTACAATCGACGTATCGAAGTTTGTTGACCATTTGGACAAGAAACATGCAATCTACCTCGTTGCTGAAAGCCAGGAGACCGGTGATCTCTTTGATTTAGCCGGATTGGGATTCAGTTCCAACAAGAAGAAAATTGTTCGTCCGGTTGTCCCCAAAGTAAATATCGAAGTAAACGGGAAAGCAATCGAAGTGCCGGAGACTCCTGTACGTTCTACCGAAAGCAATGGTATCACCGGCTATGACATCTATGAGGCTGTCTACAAACTTCCCGCCGGAACAACCGGAATACCTACTGTGTCGGCATCAGCGACTGATAAGAGTGTGAAAGTAGAAATTATCCAGGCAACATCGGTTTCCGGAACTGCTATTGTGAAATTCGACTATAAAGGGGTGGTTAAAACATATAAGGTTGTGTTTAGTCCGCTTGCATAAGAAAACAAATAGGTGAAATATATGAAGTAAGATTAATAAAACAGTAGCTGGATAGCTACTGTTTTATTTCTTTTCCAATACGGATACAAGCTCCGCCACCCGGCGCTAACTTTATATTCAAAACTTCATTCCGCGTTACTTTCTTTTTCGAAACCTTAATCGTTTCTCTGTTACTCAAATAATGGGCATTCTCTCCATCTTCTACAATTTCCGCTTCATAGTCTCCTTTACCTAAGAAAGACAGCGGCACACGTAAAGTTCTACTTTCTTCGTTAGTTGCAGCCCCTACCAAGAATACTCCATCTTCCGCTTGACGCATCATTACGATATATTCTCCTATTTCGCCATCTAAAGTCTTACTTTCCAGCCAAGGCATTTTCTGTGCAGACAAAAAGCGGAGTAAAGCTGGATATTTACGATAATATTCGGGAATATCCGGAATAATCGTCGCGCCGGAGAAAGTAATCAATGTCCGTGCAGCTTCCGATACCACCGTCGAAGGCACTTCCTGATTATTATCCGAACGTGTCGTTCTTCCTTGCCGAAGGTCAAACATACCGTTATTCATATCAATCGGGCCGGCTATCATATTTACAAACACTGAAGTAACAAAGGTCTTGGGATAGAAGATCTCGTGTCCGTCCAATTGAGCTTTGCAGTATTCACGTGTCACAGCATTGGGCCATGTCCGCATCTGCCCATAGGGATGCACCGGATAATCATGAAAATCTACCAATAATTTATACCGTGCACACATTTCCGTTATACTCTTTGTTCTAATATTCTTCTCTTCAGGGTTTCCGGCCATAAAACCATACTTCACTCCGGCAGCTCCCCACTCCCCATATTGTTTCAAAGTTTCTTCCAACGGATAATTACGTCCTCCCACATCATTCAGATACAGCCAGATACCCACTCCTTTCTGCTTTCCATATTGAATCAATTTTCGCACATCCCTGGCCTTATCTCCCTTAACGGGGTCCGAACCCTGCTCAAACTCAGGTCCATACCAATTGGCATCAAGAACCAGATAGGCAAAACCCTGCTCTGCGGCAAAATCAACCGCTCTTTCCCAGGAAGGATAGGACATCGTATAATTAAACCCTTCCCACTGAGCACCATTCATACGCCAGTCCCATAACGCAACTCCCGGCTTCACCCACGAAAAATCATATTCTCCGGAAGGTTCCGGATTCAGCAATTCCACGAGATGAGAATCCACCAGATCGCCCGGCCGGTTGCCACAAAGCACCACACGCCATGCCGATTGATATCCCGCACGAAGCAAATGCGGTTTCGCAGAAACAGAAAACAAGCATCGCCCCTTTTCCGATTTCAGTTTCAAGGGTTCACCCTCATCCAGACAAGCCTCATGTACAGCCAGGTATAAATCTTCCGCAGCCTTCACCGTCATCACGGGCAAGCGCTCGCCATCTGTTTCGGTCAATCGTTCCGGACCGATATTATGCCTTTCTCCATTATAATACCACGCGGTATAGTCGCCTGCAAAATTAAAAGTGGTAAGTTCCAGTGCAGAACCCGCCCCCTGAGGCAACACATAGCGAAAAGCCACACCTTCATTATAAGCCCGCGCCACTATCTCCAAAGCATCCGATGATTCCGCTTCATTCACAAAAGACAACTTCATCTCATTGTATTTATCGGGTACTACGGCACGCTTTCCCCACAGAGGCTTCCAAACAGAATTCACTTTGTTACGGATAACCTTTCCCATTTTCCATCCTTGGGAAGGAAAAGACACCCCATCCTCTGTTTTAAATCCCAATGCAGAAGCCTCAATCACTTGTTTACGCTTCACAGATAGTTGATAAGTCAGCTCACCGGCATCCGTTTGAATAATCGCTAACTGTATCTTTCCGTCAGGCGAATCAACCGTACATCTTTTTTCACCGGCATAACAATATGTTCCTATCAATAAGAACAACAAACACAATTTTCTCATAATCCGATTTTATCACATCAATAAACTTTATTAAATACCGGCTTCATTATAAAGCTGAATTCATAATTACCGTACGGCAAGCGGTATTGCGGATAAGCGATAGCTCCCCAACTATTTTCACAAGCCAGACCCAATTGAGCCTTGTCAATGCAAATATTCGTATAATCCACCGGGATTACTTCCGGCGAATGACGCTGATCTTTATTCAATCCGTCGTCCAAAGATTCAATCGTATAGTTCAGAGCTGATGCCGAGAACGGGGCTTCCGCAACAAATTGCAACCCGGAACCCGCTTCGTTCAGTTGTCTCCACCAACGTATATCAGTCTTAGTACCCGTTTCCTGCGGACGGATATATGGGTAGAATTGTTCAGCCACCGTCTGACGGTAAATTCCTAAATCTGTTGCATGATTGCGGTCCGAATAGTTTTCCACAGGACCTCTGCCATAATAATTGATTCTATAGAATTCATCAGGCATCTGCATCTGCATGCCGAAGCGGAACATATCGGGCACTTTCTCTGCTTCACCGGCAGCCATTTTCTGAGTAACTTTTATCTCACCTGCATTATTTATCACATAAGTCAGATATAGTTTAGCAGAGACATCCGGCATTTCATATCCGGCTTCAACTACAACCGTCCCATTCTCCTGCTTGTTGGTAAATGAAGTCCTTTTAAGTTTAGGATTCAGCCATACCCTGTATTTGTGCTGCAATCTGGCACCATAATCATTGTCAGTAGGCGCACGCCAGAAATTAGGCACGAGTTGTCCGCCATCATTCATCAATTCCTTGCCTGCAACCTTATATCTGCTCAGGAAACCATTGTTCTTCGCAAACTCGATAATGAAATCCTCACCTTCAATGATCAGATAATTACCATCATTATTATTCACGGAGGGAGCTACGGATTCTATATTCGCTTTCTTTACATTCACTAATGCCATATCGGGTGCCTTATAGGGAGTGACGGACATTTGAGCTTTTGCAACAGTAAATCCGGGAGATAATAAGGTTTCAGCCTTTTTAAGTTTATAAGATACATTCAGCAATAGTTCCTTGTCTTTATACGAGTTTATATCGGAGATGTCCAGTTTCAGTCTTGCCGATTGTTGAGGAGCTACATCAAGATTGCCAACAGTGCCGGCTTCTACCAATTCACCATCTGCCAATAACTGCCAATCCAGATAATAAGCGGAAAGATCACGGAAGAAATTCTCATTGAAGATTTCTATTTCTCCATTTTGCAGGTTGACGGGACGTGTCCAAATGGACTGATAAAAGTAACCCACTTCGTACATATGCGGATTCGGTATCCTGTCAGGGCTTATCAGACCATTATCACAGAAATTATTGTCAGAACCATCATACTTATTAAAATCTCCGCCATACGCATATATTTCAATACCGTCTTTATTTTTCCAACGTACAGACTGGTCAACAAAGTCCCAGATGAACCCACCTTGAAATTTCGGATATTTGCGTATCAGGTCCCAATATTCTTTGAATCCACCCATAGAATTACCCATAGCATGCGCATATTCACACTGTATAAGCGGTTTAGTGGCATTACTCTTGGCATAGTCCTCGCAAGCGCTGTACCACAGATACATCGGGCAGAAAATATCGGTATAATAATCATGACCGGCCTGTTCATATTGCACGGGGCGCGTTGCATCTTCCGCTTTTATCCAACGATAGCAAGCTTCAAAATTAGGACCGGGACCGGTTTCGTTACCCAACGACCAGATAATGACCGAAGGATGATTGTAACTACGCTGCACATTACGCTGGTTGCGTTCCAGATGTGCTTTGGCAAAAGACAGGTGTTTAGAAAGCTGATTATTAGTATATAACATTCCATGTGCCTCTACATTAGCCTCAGCCACGACATACAAACCATACTCATCGCACAGTTCATACCAAAGATTATCATCAGGATAATGGCATGTACGCACGGCATTGATATTGAACTGCTTCATAATCCGAATGTCCTGCAACATACGCTCCCGCGAAACAACATATCCATAATCCGGGTCCATCTCATGGCGGTTGGCTCCCTTAATCAGTACAGGCTGCCCGTTCACAAGTAGTTGCGCATCTTTAATCTCGACTTTACGGAAACCTACTTTTACCGGAATAACTTCTAAAATATCATTGCCATTCTTCAAAGTAGCCGTCAGACAATAAAGATTGGGCATTTCCGCACTCCATTTAAGGGGATTCTTAACCTCCATAGCAGCCGAAAGATTGCCCGAGCCATTCACCCGGGTGTTTGCAACGATATTGCCTTTCGAATCCGATAGTTCCAATTCTACAGTACCCCGTCCTTTCATTTGGAGGGCAATATCCAACGATCCGTTGGCATACTGTTGGTCCAAGTCGGGAGTAACTCTGATGTCCTGAATATGGTTCTTGTTGCGGGTATACAAGTAGCAATCACGCCCCACACCCGAAAAACGAAAGAAATCCTGGTCTTCAAGATATGCCCCGTCGCACCAACGGAACACCTGAAATGCAATCAGGTTTTTACCCGGTTTGAGATAACCCGACAAATCAAATTCCGCTTCCAATTTACTGTCTTCACTATACCCAACGTATTTACCATTTACCCACAAATAGATATTGGAAGTGACTGAACCAAAATGTGCAAAGATTTGCTTATCCTTCCACTCCGCCGGTATAACAATCTCCTTACGATAGGATCCCACATGATTGTTCTTTACAGGTATTTTCGGAGGATCTGTTCTGAACTGGTTCTTCCACGGATACCCAACATTAACATAAATAGGATCTCCATAGCCATTTAACTCCCATACAGCAGGTACTTTCAGCTCATCCCACGCACTATCGTTATAACCCAACCGATAAAAGTCGTCCGGGCGCTGGTCGGCATTCCTTACCCAATTAAATTTCCACATCCCATTCAGTGACAGAAAATTATCAGATTCTTCCTTCACACCTGCACGGGCAGCATCATGCGATTCATAGGCAAAATAGTTGGCATGCATCGGAGCACGATTTACAGCATTTACCTCCGGATCTCTCCACTCATTATTTTGTGATAAGGCAATTGTCTGAAATCCAATAGCCAAAGCAAATAAACTGAATAGCTTTTTCTTCATATCATTATTATTTAAAATATTTTTTTTAATCAGATTGTCCTGCCATACTTATCATAGTTCCACACTTATATTGCTCACAAATATAAGAGCGCTCTGCCCTCCATGGCTTTCAATTTCAGACATTTTATTATTGAAAATAGATAAATCCAGCCTTTTCAGCTAATAAATCCGTATTCACTCGCTAGCTGAATTCAACTTTTAAATGCGACTCCTTCCTTTGATTTCTCATTTCCACTTTTCCTTGTATTTTAGGAATTTGTCAATGGATGGGAATTCAACGGCTTCTTCGGGTGATAAAAATCCCAATCTTTTCCTTGGTCTCCAATTGATATATTTAGTAATGTCTTCCAAGTAATATCCGCTTACATCTTCCATACTGACTCCCTTTGGTATAAATTGCCTTATGAGTCCGTTCGTATTTTCATTAGCTCCCCTTTCCCATGAATGGTACGGCCTTGCAAAGTAAAATTTAATATTCAGTGCCTTGGCAATTTCCTGATGTCCTGCAAATTCACTGCCATTATCCGAGGTTATTGTATGCAAATATCCTCTATAAGGTTGAAGAAGGTTGATAGTGGCTGCCGTTACATATTTTGCTTCTCTACTTGGTAACAGACATGTCCATAGGTATCCGCTCTTTCTGTCATTGATGGTCAGTATGGCTCCTTTTTGTCCTTTTCCGATCATAGTATCGATTTCCAGATCTCCCAATCTGCTTTTCCTGTCAACTATTGCAGGTCTCTCGGTAATAGAGGTTCTATTTTTAACCCATCCCCTATCCTTATGGCAGTTTTTCCTTTTCCCGTGTTTTCTTCCCTGACGGCGCAAGCTCCGGTACAAGGTTCCTGCATTGCGTTTATTTTTCCATATCCATTGGTAAAGTCTTTCATGTGAGACCATTGGATATCCCAGCAGCCTGCATCTTCCAACAATTTGTTCAGGACTGTAATGTAACTCTTCAAGCATGACTCTGGCCCTTTCTTCAATCCATATTGTAAACTTTGTATGTCGTTCACGTTGTGATTTCCTCAGTTCGTAACGATACTGTGCATAATCGGCCTTGTACTTGTCCGTCGGTTTCCATTTATTACGACGTAACTCGCGATAAAGAGTACTACGATGAATACCCACTAAACGGGCTATCTCATCTTTCTTCATTCCGGCTTGTAGATACGCTTCTATTTTGTATCTTTGCCCTTCGGATAACTGTTTCATATCTGCAACTGATTTGGTAGGAGATTGAGGGAGCAAGATAGGAACTTTTTTCCGGGAGAGAAGAAAGATGAGAACTTTTTCATCAACTTCTCTCTTTTATTTTATACCCAACACCACTATCTGACCGAACTGTCGCATTTAAAAGTTGAACTCAGGTTTGCAGAATCCTGGTATGAAGTAGAAGATTTCGGCAATGCCAAGATTGACTTTTTCCGCGAACGGCTGCCCGGATTGGAATCTATCCCCAGTCACGATACCTTCAATCGTTTTTTCAGTGCTCTGAATCCTGAGTATTTCGAACGTATTTTTCGGCATTGGATGTTTGAAATCTGCGAGAAATATGAGGGTGTTGTAGCTATTGACGGCAAAACCATTCGTGGTGCCAGTAAATGTAGCTCATCTCACCCCACTGGTAATCGAAATTTTAAACTTCATATGGTTAGTGCTTGGGCTACAGCTAATGGCATCAGTCTTGGACAGCTGAAAGTTAATGAAAAACATAACGAGATCGTGGCTATCCCGTTGTTGTTAGAAGCCTTAGATTTAGTCAAGTGCATTGTAACCATTGATGCAATGGGGTGTCAAACGGATATTGCTAAAAAAATAATAGAGGGTGGAGCAGATTATGTCTTAGCTCTGAAAGAAAACCATAAGAATCTTTATAATACCGTCAAAAGTTGGTTTGATGATTTGGATGATAAAAATATCGATGTGAACAAAGCACATTATGCCACCAGATACAGCAAATATATAACAGAGGAAGAGTCTCATGGCAGACACGAACGCCGTGAATGTTTTGTGTACAGTTGCCAGGCGTTAACCGGAATGTTCAAAGAATGGAAGGGATTGAAGGCGGTTGTGAGAATATCTTCACAAAGAACAATCAAAACAACAGGCGAAACCTCTGTAAGCCATAGGTTTTATATCACCTCTTTAGGGCTGGAACCTCAAAAAATAGCAGAGTCTATACGGGCACATTGGGCTATTGAAAACAATTTGCATTGGCAGTTGGATGTCTCTTTTAATGAAGATGCAGGCAGAAAAACCGGAAATGCGGCACAAAACGTTTCACTTATGAATAAAATAGCACTGATGGTTATTAAGAAAAATGAAAGAAAAGGAAGCGTAAAAGGGAAAAGAAAGGCAGCAGGATGGGATAATGAACTACTTTGTGAACTTTTATCCATGAAATATTTTTAATGCGTCAGCCCTGCACTTGTGGCCAATAGAAAAGTAAGTATCCTAATCTAAAGAAGTAAGCTATGTGAGAGCAAGTAGAAGGTATGTTATTGTTTTATCTACCACCTTTCAGGAGTAGGAAGTAAGGCTATTATTTTTATTCAGCAGAATTGGGGTAAATTGGGTTAGTAAACATTATCTTTGTACAGTATTATAGTATACTGAAGTTTCGCAAGTAGTATAATAAAGGAGGAATGGATTTCACCCTTTGCTGAAAAGCAGGAGAATATCGAATTTACCTCTGAAACGCTTTGGATTAAAAAAAGATTGGATATGAACAGAGAGCAACAGATGAATATGTGCAGGCAAGTGCTTGGTGATATCGAAAAACACTTTTTGAATGGCAAAGGGGTGGAAAACCGTATGTTTTATAGGCATCCCGATGAGGAACATGTCGTGCTTTCGCATGCCCTGTTTTGGGTGATGACCAAGTCGCTTGAGAAATCATTGTCCGGCAATAAGTGCTTTCTGCTCTTGCGTCAATATCAAGAAGAAATGCTTAGTGCTTATCTGACTGAATCAGACGAATATCCCGAATTGTTGCACTTTTGCAATATCGCGTACGATTTGTTGCCTTATGAAATAAGCATCACTATTAAAAAAACGAAAATCAGCAAATATGTCAGAAAACTTAATGCTATAGCGATAGTAGCGGCTGGTTATGGCGGTGATATGCCGGAGGATTTGGCTTGTGATCTATTGAATGATATTGATTTTTCTTTTAATAAGGTCTGTTGCTGCAAAATAGAATCGATGCTTCCACAACTTAATAAGATGATTGAGCAAGAACTTGATGGTATGGCTTGATTACCCCTGAAATGGGAGGCTTTGCATTGACTCGATGGTTGCAGATAATGCACTGGATTATATCATTTGTCACTAAATTTGAATAAACTTTAGAAGTCTTGTGATGTAACAAAGTTTGTCCTGTTTGCAAGGCATTAAGAGCCTGCTTACAAGAAGTTAAGAGTAGTTTTAAAGTGCCTTTGTAGTTGAGGTAATGAATGGAAGAGTGTTGAATAAAATTCCTTATTGTTTGGTGTGTTAAGCATAGCTTGTACAGGGCTACACCTAGTCGTGGTCGGAAAATCGGCTTCCATGGCCGATTTTTCCTTCTTAAAAAAGAAATGGCAAAACAGCCTTGATTTA